>OOCY01000004.1_pt1 | contig 295764 bp, 277 predicted proteins | sample 1671291 | NCBI WGS metagenome assembly OOCY01 (sample SAMN06348141, study PRJEB24527) | human gut metagenome | biome: human gut; feature: ankylosing spondylitis patient; material: feces | host: Homo sapiens | place: China | collected 2015-10 | reverse complement strand
ATGCCAAAACTGCTTTTTCGTTTACCCCATCATCGATTCTAACCTAAAGAATTTGCTGTCCTACAAGCTTCTCTGTTGCATCTGCAAATTTCTTCGCACCTTCGCTGCTAAATTCCAGTTCTACGACATAGTTTTTCTGCTGGTCTACTGCAACCTGACTTCTGGAAACATCCGAACCTTTGATGTAAACTGTATTATCCGGTCCGCGAAATGTCAGCTCGGCCATCTCACCCAGTTCCTGGATCGCTGTTTCCGGATCAAAATTCTTTTCATCAGATTTCCATGGGAATCTGACAATCACATCTCCTGCTTTCTCATCCACCGTTACTTCACGATCTAATATATTCTGTGAATCCAGACGAGTTTCGATGACCTCTCTTACCATCTCCAACTGTTCTGCTGTCGGCTTTTTCTTCAAACCTGACGGTTCAAAAACCGCCTCTACGCCTCCGCGGATATCAATCCCAAAACGCATGTCGCGAATTCCTTTAATATCCTCTCCGCATCCAAAAACTGCAATGCACACAAAAAAGACGATTACTGCAAGAGCAATCCATATATGTAATTTTTTATTTTTCATTTTTCCCGCTTTCTTTCAATATTTCATATTTTTAGATTCCGAAAGCAAGATCTCGTTTTTTTCCATCCTTCTCCAATAGGATATCGTATTCACACAGAAATCGCGTGAAAGGAAGTGTATAGAATTGAATGCACGAAAAAAAGACTCTCTTTAAGCATACCACAAAAGAGAATATCAGAAATAAAAGCAGTTCCATCGGCAATCTCTGCGTGCTCTTACGCTGTTCCGCACTCTGCGCAGAAATTGCTTCTCTTGGATTCTCCAAACGCAGATAATTATCATGAAGAACTTTCTTTTCTATGCCATCGGTATACTGTGCCGTCATCTGTATACTTGAGCTTTGTTCTTTCACAAATCTATCTGTATTTTCAAACTGAAAATCAGAAGGAAGCAAAATGCTGACAACCATGATCAAAACAGCTGCTAAAACAGATCTTACTCTATGATTCATTTTTCTTCCTCCTGATTCCTAAAAGTATATTGAGAGTAACACTAAATTCTTCATATGTCAATATATGATTTGCTTTTCAGATTTTACTCTGTCAAAGGCTCTGCCGACTTTAATCTGTTATCGTGATTTTCTCGATGACCGGTTGATTTTCAGCCTTGACTGTTCCATTATCATCTTCTACGGGAACATCCTTGCAAATCTGATCCACGATCTCCATGCCGCTTGTCACATGCCCAAACGCTGCATAATTCCCATCCAAATAGTCACTGTCCTCCTGAACAATAAAAAACTGTGAACTTGCGCTGTCCGGATCCTGCGCTCTGGCCATAGAAATCGTTCCTCTTGTATGAGAGATTTCATTCTCTACTCCATTGCTGGAAAATTCTCCTTTGATCGTCTGATCCGCTCCTCCTGTTCCGTCGCCATTCGGATCACCTCCCTGAATCATAAACCCGTCCATGATCCTGTGAAATGTAAGATTGTCATAGAATCCGTCTTTTGCAAGATTCACAAAATTGGTTACAGTGATCGGTGCTGTATCCGCATCTAATTCCACTGTAATCGTTCCATAATCTTTGACCTGGATTTCTGCGTGGTGTGTTCCGCTTAAAAGTTCTTCAGAAGCTTCTGTTTTCTTCTGTTCTGATTTCTTTGGAGTCTCTTCCTGTTTCTGGCATCCCGTTACGACAAATAAAGCCAGAATGATTGCCGCCGCAATTCCTATTTTTCTTTTCATCCTTCCATAATCCTTTCAGACAAAAGAGGTTCCGCCCGGCATATACCGAACAGAACCCCCTTTTATATTACATATTTTATTCTCAACAGTGTGATAAAGAATTATGCATTCTTTTCTGCGATAGCAGCCTGTGCAGCAGCAAGGCGAGCGATCGGCACACGGAATGGTGAGCAGGATACATAATCAAGACCAAGTTTGTTGCAGAATTCAACAGAGCTTGGATCTCCACCGTGCTCTCCACAGATTCCTACGTGCAGGTTTGGATTTACCGGTTTTCCTAATGCGATTGCCATATCCATGAGTTTACCAACACCTGTCTGATCCAGTTTTGCAAATGGATCGTTTTCAAAGATCTTAGCATCATAGTAAGCATCCAGGAATTTTCCTGCATCATCACGAGAGAATCCGAATGTCATCTGTGTCAGGTCGTTTGTACCGAAGCAGAAGAAGTCAGCTTCTTTCGCGATCTCATCAGCTGTAAGAGCAGCTCTTGGGATCTCGATCATTGTACCAACTTCGTATTTCAGGTCACTTCCTGCAGCAGCGATCTCAGCGTCAGCTGTCTCAACTACGAATTTCTTCACGTATTTAAGCTCTTTGATCTCTCCAACCAATGGAATCATAATCTCTGGTTTTACTGTCCAGTCCGGATGCGCTTTCTGTACATTGATAGCTGCACGGATTACAGCTTTTGTCTGCATCTTAGCAATCTCCGGATATGTAACTGCCAGACGGCATCCACGGTGTCCCATCATTGGGTTGAACTCATGAAGTCCATCGATGATTGCTTTGATCTGCTCAACAGTTTTGCCCTGAGCGTCAGCCAGTTTCTTGATGTCCTCTTCCTCTGTAGGAACGAACTCATGAAGCGGTGGATCAAGGAAACGGATAGTAACCGGATTTCCTTCCAGTGCCTCATACAGTGCTTCGAAGTCTCCCTGCTGTTCCGGAAGGATCTTCTCAAGTGCTGCTTCTCTTTCTTCTACAGTCTCAGAACAGATCATCTCACGGAATGCATCAATTCTGTTTCCTTCGAAGAACATATGCTCTGTACGGCAAAGTCCGATACCTTCTGCTCCCAGTTCGCGAGCTTTCTTAGCATCTGCAGGTGTATCTGCATTTGTACGAACTTTCATTGTTCTGTATTTATCAGCCCATCCCATGATTCTTCCGAATTCTCCAGCGATTGTAGCATCAACTGTAGGGATGATTCCGTCATAGATATTTCCTGTAGATCCGTCCAGAGAAATTGCATCTCCTTCGTGGTATTCTTTTCCGTTTAATGTGAATTTCTTGTTTGCTTCGTCCATCACGATGTCTCCACATCCAGATACACAGCATGTACCCATTCCACGTGCAACAACGGCAGCGTGAGATGTCATACCACCACGTACTGTCAGGATACCCTGAGCAGATTTCATACCTGTGATGTCTTCCGGAGATGTCTCCAGACGAACAAGGATTACTTTTTCTCCTCTTGCAGCCCACTCTACAGCGTCATCTGCTGTGAATACAACTTTACCGCAAGCAGCTCCTGGAGATGCTCCGAGTGCTTTTGCCATTGGTGTTGCAGCTTTTAATGCAGCAGCATCAAACTGTGGGTGAAGCAGAGTGTCAAGGTTTCTAGGATCGATCATAGCAACAGCTTCTTCTTCTGTTCTCATTCCCTCATCAACAAGGTCACAAGCGATCTTTAAAGCAGCCTGTGCTGTTCTCTTACCATTACGTGTCTGAAGCATATACAGTTTACCATGTTCTACAGTAAACTCCATATCCTGCATATCTCTGTAGTGTTTCTCCAGAGTATTGCATACTTCTTTAAACTGAGCAAATGCTTCCGGGAATTTCTGTTCCATTTCGGAAATGTGCATTGGAGTACGAACTCCGGCAACAACGTCTTCTCCCTGTGCGTTTGTCAGGAACTCTCCAAAGAGTCCGTTCTCTCCTGTAGCAGGGTCTCTTGTAAATGCAACACCTGTTCCACAGTCATCTCCCATGTTACCGAATGCCATCATCTGTACGTTAACAGCTGTTCCCCATGAATATGGGATATCGTTGTCACGACGGTATACATTCGCTCTTGGGTTGTCCCATGAACGGAATACAGCTTTTACAGCTCCCATCAACTGCTCTTTTGCGTCTGAAGGGAAATCTGTACCGATTTTTTCTTTATATTCAGCTTTGAACTGTCCTGCTAAAGTCTTTAAGTCTTCTGCTGTCAGTTCAACGTCAAGGCTTACACCTTTTTCTTCTTTCATCTTGTCGATGAGCTCTTCGAAGTATTTTTTACCTACTTCCATAACTACGTCAGAATACATCTGAATGAATCTTCTGTAGCAGTCCCAAGCCCAGCGTGCATTTCCAGATGCCTCTGCCAGAGTCTCAACAACTTCTTCGTTTAATCCAAGGTTGAGGATTGTATCCATCATACCAGGCATAGAAGCTCTTGCTCCGGAACGTACGGAAACGAGCAGCGGATTTTCTTTATCTCCGAATTTCTTTCCTGTGATTTCTTCCAGTTTTACGATTGCATCCATGATCTGCGCCATAATCTCATCATTGATCTTTCTGCCATCTTCGTAATACTGTGTACAAGCTTCTGTTGTAACTGTGAATCCCTGTGGTACCGGGAGTCCCAGACTTGTCATTTCTGCAAGGTTTGCGCCTTTTCCACCGAGAAGGTTTCTCATTGTTGCGTTACCTTCGGTGAACATATACACCCATTTTGTTGCCATTTTTCAACGACCTCCTATAATTTTTTTCAAATAAATTTGCACTAAGTCGCATATAATATTTTAATGGTTTTGCCGAAATACGTCAAGACTTTTGTACATAATTATGTACAATTTTTACATCTGTTTTTTAGTTACTTTTATCATTCCAGCTTTCATTTTTCAGCATTTACAAGGGTAAATATTGAAATTCCCACCTCATTTTTATACACTTTGCATAATACCAGTAAACTTCATTCATGCCACTCTATCAGGAACACATGTTTCTTTCGTGCCACTACAAAAGGGAGATGTCCCACACGAACATCTCCCTTTTTATATCTTATTTCATATCTTTTAAGAATGCACAGTATCCGCGGTAAGCTTCATATACATCTGCCTTGCTTGAAACTTCCCAAGGGGAGTGCATGCTCAGCACTGCAACACCGCCGTCGATCACTTCCATTCCGAAGTTTGCAAGAATATAAGCGATCGTTCCGCCGCCGCCGGCATCAATCTTGCCCATCTCTGTCAGCTGGAACGCAACCTTATTTTCATCAAATACATGTCTCAATTTTGCGATGTATTCTGCATTCGCATCATTGGAACCACCTTTTCCTCTGGCACCTGTGTGTTTGTTGAGCACCATACCTTTTCCAAAGAACGGATTGGATCTCTTGTCATAAACGTCTGCGTGCATCGGATCAAATGCAGCTCCTACGTCTGATGAGATCATTGTAGAATTTGCCATCGCACGGCGAAGTTTTAATTCAGAAAACTCTCCGCACTTGTCCAGAATCTCTGCAACTGCATTTTCAAAGAAGCGGGACTGCATTCCAGTTGCTCCAACGCTTCCGATCTCTTCTTTATCCACCAGGATGCAGCAGGATGTTCTTTTCTTATTCTCTGTGTGCAGCATTGCCATCAGGGAAGTGAATGCGCAGACTCTGTCATCCTGACCGTATCCGATCACCATACTCTTATCCAGACCGCAGTCACGTGCTTTTCCTGCCGGAACAATCTCCAGCTCTGCAGACATGAGATCTTCTTTTTCCATACTATATGTCTCTTTTAACAATTTCAGAACATTCGCTGCAACTGCATCTTTTTCTTCGCCGCAAAGCGGAGCACTTCCAACCAGGATATCCAGAGCCTCTCCTTCGATCACTGTGGCTGCTGTTTTCTCCATCTGCTTAGATCCGAGATGTGGCAGAAGATCTGTAATTGCAAATACCGGATCTTCTTCTTTTTCACCAATCACAACATTGACCTTTGTTCCATCTTTTTTCACTACAACTCCGTGAATTGCAAGCGGAAGTGTCACCCACTGATATTTTTTGATTCCGCCATAATAGTGTGTATCAAAGTATGCGAATCCACTTTCTTCATATAATGGATTCTGTTTGAGATCCAAACGAGGAGAGTCAACATGTGCTCCAAGAATGTTCATTCCTTTTTCCAGAGAATCCTCTCCAATCTGGAATAACACGATGGATTTCCCCATCCAATCCATATATACTTTATCTCCTGCCTGCAGTGTATCCTTCTTATTTAAGTCTACATAACCTTCTTTTTCTGCAATGCGGATCACTTCTGTCACACATTCTCTCTCTGTTTTTCCTGCATCCAGAAATTTTTTGTAATCTGCTGTCAGAGTATCAAGCTCTGCAAGCTGTGCATCATCATATATCTGCCATAATGTTTTTTCCATAGCTGTTTTGATTCCTTTCTGTTGTCTTTTTCCCTAGTATACTATTTCCTGTTCCGAAATACAAGAGACTGCCTGCTTTATACATAATCAAAATCATCCGGTCCCTCAAACCAGGATTTCCGTCCCTGATGAAGGATGATAGCCAGTACCGCCACGATCAGATATCCAATTGCAAACGGTGAAGCAGGATTGAATCCAAGTCCTGCACTGTGAATAAATCCAAAACACGCAAGCACATAGCCTACTACTGCCGTGATTGCCACTTTATGAAGCTGCTTGTCAATAATGAACACTGTCATTGTTCCTAACAGAATTCCAATGATGATTGCGCCTGATTTCACCGCAGGTACTCCGTTCCACATAACCCCCGCATCCTTGATCATCTGCGTTACTTCTGCATTGTATTCTGCCAGTCCTGACGGCATTACCTCTGTCATATACCCTGCCAGTCCCACACTTCCTGTGATCTGTGTATACAGATAATCAGCAACCGGCGGAACCATCGCGATTCCAACTGCCGCATAATGCTTTTTGTCACAGTCTTTAAAAGCCTGTGCAACCATGACGATCGCACACCATAAAAATGTCACTGCACATACTGCCGGCGGAACCATGTTGCTTAAGAACGTAAACAGACCGAAGATTCCTGCCGCTCCCAGTACCAGACCTGACACCAGTGCATATCCAACACCTGCTTTGGCTTTTTTCAGGCCTGCATGTCCAAGCCATACTGTATTTGGCACGACACCTCCGCAAATTGCGGAAAGCATCGTACAGATTCCGTCCGCAAACTGTGTTTCTCTGACACTGTAATTATCTCCCGCTGCATTTGCCGCCTCTACATTGTCCATGGTCTCGATAAAATTGTAGATTTCCACCGGAATCACGATCGTCAGATAAGGAGCAACAACTGCCACACCATTGATCAGATGCTGGATTCCGTTAACAGGATTCGGAATATAGAAACCGATTCCGCTGAAATCTACGGTTGTTCTTCCCAGGCAGAATGCATAAATGATCCCACCTACAATCGCAACGACAAGCGGAGGAATCTGCTTTGGAAATAAATAGCCTCCAAAAATACCGACCATTGCCACAAACAAAATCGGAAGTCCGATCAGCGGATCGCCGAATACATCAAACACACCCTGTGTTGCCATCCAGATAAATCCGATTCCCGCCACAGTTCCAAGGAGCGCTGCTCTCGGCAGTTTTTTCTTCATCCATGGTCCGATAAATCCACCCAAAAACTCGACTGCTCCGCCGATAAAGCAGGCTGCCACAGCAGCTGACCATGCAAGTTCTGCATCATTCAATGCATAATGAAGCGGCATGATCACGCCGTATAGCATCACAAACATTGCCGGTGTGGAAACTCCGGAAGGAAGTGCCGTAACATCCGCACGACCTTCTTTTTTGGATAATCTTCTTCCCATATAAGCATAGTAAACTCCACTACAGAGCAGTCCGATAGACATTCCCGGGATCACATACCCGTATACAATTTTGTCCGGCCACTCCAGTACTCCCGAAAGTGTTGCAATCACGATCAGGTAATTTACAATATTATTGGTGATGGAATATGTCATTCCACCAATGTCACCGCGCTGAAACCACGGCACTAATGTCTTTTGTTTTCCCATTTTCCCATTCCTTTATCTTCTTTGTTTCTCTATCTGGAGATTTCTACCGGAATAAATGAAAACGTTGTGACATCGAACAAGCCCATATCTGTCAGTTTGATCTCCGGAATCACTGCCAGGGACATAAAACATAATGTCATCACCGGTTCCACATCTCCACAGATGCCAAGCTCTGTATATGCTTTTTCATGAATACTTGTAAGCTTTTCATCTACCCACTCGCCGCTTTGATCGCTCATCAGTCCTGCGATCGGCATCGGCATCTGTTCGATCACCTTTCCTTCTTTTACAAGGACAATCCCGCCTTCCTGCGCAATCAGGCTGTTTACTGCAAATTCCATCTCTTCGTCATTGACTCCGACCACGATAATATTGTGAGAATCATGCGCAACAGACAGTGCCACAGCACCCTCTTTGATTCCATATCCTTTTAAGAATCCGCAAGCTACATTGCCGGTTCCCTGATGCCGTTCTACAACCGCTACTTTTACAAGATCTTCTTTGGGATTTCTTACAAATTCACCGTTTTCATCCAACTGAATGTGCGCTGCTGCCTTTTTCGTCACAACTCCTCCCGGAAGAATCTCGATCACATTCACTTCATCACTTGTCAAATGCATTTTAAACTTTTCTGCTGAAAAATCTTTTACGATCACGCTTCCTTTCACAGAAGAAATATCGTATGGTGCAACCTCCGGCAGATACTTTCCGTTATCTGCAGTCAGCTCTCCTGCGATCCATACCTTCTCCACCCGGAAGTCTTTCAAGTCATCCAGAAGCACGACATCGGCACGGTATCCCGGTGCGATCGCACCTCTGTCATGAAGCCGGAAGCATTCCGCCGCATTCAATGTTGCCATCCGGATTGCTGTCACTGCGTCCAGCCCTTCTTCCACACAGATCTTCAAGTGATTGTCCAGATGTCCGTCTTTTAAGATCGTCTTTGGCTGTCTGTCGTCTGAACAGAGCAGACATCTTCTGCTGTTCTCCGGTGTCACTCCTTTTAACAGCGGTCTCAAATTATGGCAGGCAGATCCCTGTCTGAGCAGAATATACATACCACGTTCCAGACGCGCTTCCATCTCCTCCACCGTAGAACACTCGTGGTCTGCCAGAATACCTGCTGCAGAATATGCATTCAGATCCTTTCCATCAATTCCAGGTCCGTGACCATCGATCAGTTTCCCTTCCTCTTTTGCAGTCATCAACTTGTCCAGTACACTCTCATCTGCCTGAATAACTCCCGGGAAATTCATAAATTCTCCAAGTCCAAGAATGCCCTCTCTTTGAATCGGCTCTTCCATCTCCGGCGCATTGATCTCTGCTCCTGCGTGTTCAAACGGAGTTGCAGGCACACAGGATGGCAGCATATATTTGATATCAAGTGCTGTTCCTTTTGCCGCCTCCATCATATAATCGAGTCCTCTGATCCCGCAGACATTGACGATCTCGTGAGGATCTGCGATGATCGTGGCAGCTCCATGAGGTACTAACAGTCTTCCAAGCTCTTCCGGGCTGACATAGGCAGATTCAATATGAATATGGCTGTCAATAAATCCCGGAACCGCATATCTTCCCTGCGCATCAATTTCTTTCACACCCTGATACTCTCCGATTCCTGCGATTTTATCTCCGCAAAGAGCGATATCGCCCTTCTGGATCTTTCCGGAAAAAACATTCACTACCTGACAGTTCTTGATCACCGTGTCTGCTGGGATTCTTCCCGCTGCTGTATCGATCAGTTTTTTTAATTCTTCTTTCTTCATACCAATGTCCTCCTTGGATTTATTTTTCGTTTACTTCCAAAACCGGATCAAATGTTGTGAGTGCAAGATAGTCAACCGGTCCTACATCCGTGATCGCGTAATCCGGGATTGCCGTGATTGGCAAAAAGAACATGTACATCATTGGATCCGGCAGATCAGATCCTAACATTCTCGCTGCCTGATCGATCTTCTTCTCCTGTGCGGCAATGACCTCTGGTTCTTCATCACTGACAATTCCTCCGACTGGAAGAGGAAGGAATTCCAAAATTTCTCCGTCGGCCACAACAACCTGACCGCCGCCCTGCTCAATCAGATAGTTGGCTGCGATCGACATATCCTCTGCGCTGACTCCCATCACGACCAGATTGTTGTCATCCGGTGCTGCAGAAGATGCCATGGCACCTTTCTTTAATTTCCATCCGGAACAAAATGCAAGTGATTTATTTCCGTTTCTTCCAAATCTCTCCAGAACAGATACCATTGCCACGTCCTGCTCCACATCCGGAAGTACGATTCCGTTTTCAACTTTTAAAACAACATCTTTTCTCTTTCTCACAAACGGTCCTTTTACATCCATGGAAAGTACTTTTGCTTCTCCGTTCTGAACAGATGTCTTGTATTCAAAATCTTCTTTTGTTGTCAGTTTACATTTTAACTCGCCTTTTAACACAGAGCTTCTCTCCGGTGCTTTCAGATCATACGTAAGCTTATGGTCTTTTGCCACCATCTTTCCGTTTGTCATGACTTCTTTGATTCCAAATGCTTCCAGATCGTCTACAAACAGGATATCCGCAATTCTTCCCGGGCAGATGGATCCTACCATGTGATCAATGCGGTATGCTTCCGCACTGTTGATCGTTGCCATCTGGATCGCAGTCATCGGTTTGACTCCTGCCTGGATCGCCAGACGTACCACATTGTCCAGATGTCCTTTTTCCAGAACATCACTTGCTGTCACATCATCTGTACAGAAGCTGACTCTTCTTGCAAATGCCGGATTTACCTCTGTCACTGCTCTGATATTCTCTGCCAGGAAATGTGTTACGGAAGACTCGCGGATCAGCATGTGCATTCCTTTTCTCATCTTCTCTACAACTTCCTCGTGGTCGTAGCTTTCATGATCCAGGCGCACTCCTGCACACAGGTATCCGTTCAGATCATTGCCTCTTGCCATCGGTGCACATCCAAATACCGGCAGACGGTTCTTGAATGCTTCTGCGATTGCTCCCAGTGTGTTTTCATCCTCTTCCTGGATAAACTCTCTTACTGTCTCCCATACTCCGTAACACTGCGGCCATTTCTGTACCTCTTCATGTACCTCTTTTGTAAAGTTAAATGCTACAGTAGACTGAGGAATTGTATATGGTGTCTTATACGGTGCTCCCCAGAACACTTTCAGAGGACTCGCCTGTACCTCCTTTTGTACTTCCTGCAGTCCTTCCAGACCTGATACGGAAATATATTCGTCCAGACCGGAAATCATGCTTGTAGTCCCTCTTGGCACAACTGCTTTTGCATAGCTTGTAATGCTCAGCTTGCTGCACTCACTGTGAATATGACCATCAATCATACCCGGCACCAGATATCTGCCCTTTGCATCGATCACTTCTGTCTCTTCCCCGATATACTCTTTCACATCTCCCACTGCTACAATCGTGTCTTTGTAAACTGCGATATCTGCCGGATAGATCTCCTCAGACATAACATTGACCAGAGTTCCTCCCATGATCACTTTTGTTGCAGGTGTCTTTGCACGTCCTGCACGAATCAGTTCCTTCAGATTTTCTACTGTTGTTCTTTCCATTCTTTTAAATCCTCCTGTTGTTTTGAGTAACAAAAAAGATACACCGGCCAGAGGCTAAACAGGTTTCCCGTCCTGCAAATGTATCTTGAAGAATTTTCAATATTCTGTTGTCTTCAACATATGTTCATCATAGCACATTGTTTTCAAAATGAAAATATAAGCTGTTATGAATATTTCCTATCATTATTAAGAAGCACATCTTATATATATATATATATTTTTTTTTGCCAGAGTAGCTGGAGAAGTACTTCTGCCAAAAAAACTGCCGCACAACATGTGCGGCAGCCTCATACTAAAACTCAAACTTTTTCTCAAAGTATGCTTTCAGATCTTCAATTTTTACACGTTCCTGTTCCATTGTATCTCTGTCACGAACAGTCACTGCACCATCTTCTTCTGAATCGAAATCATAAGTTACACAGAACGGTGTACCGATCTCATCCTGACGGCGATAGCGTTTTCCGATATTTCCTCTGTCATCAAATTCGCAGTTGTAAGTCTTGCTCAGTTCTGCAAACACCTTCTCAGCGCCTTCATTGAGCTTTTTAGACAGCGGAAGCACACCAATCTTGACAGGAGCCAGTGCCGGATGGAAATGCAGAACCGTACGTGTATCTCCGCCTTCCAGTTCTTCCTCGTCGTATGCGCTGCAAAGGAATGCCAGTACCATACGGTCTGCACCAAGAGACGGCTCGATCACGTATGGGATATATTTTTCTTTCTTCTCATCATCAAAATAAGTAAGATCCTGTTTGGATACTTCCTGATGCTGTGTCAGATCGTAGTCTGTTCTGTCAGCGATTCCCCACAGCTCTCCCCATCCGAACGGGAACAAAAATTCCACGTCAGTAGTCGCTTTGCTGTAGAATGACAATTCTTCTGCATCATGGTCACGATAACGGACTTCGTCGTCCTTGAGTCCCAGAGAACTCAGCCAGTTCAGGCAGAAGCTCTTCCAGTAGTTAAACCATTCCAGATCTGTACCAGGTTCACAGAAGAACTCCAGCTCCATCTGCTCAAACTCTCTTGTACGGAATGTAAAGTTACCCGGTGTGATCTCATTACGGAAAGATTTTCCGATCTGCGCAATCCCAAATGGAATCTTCTTTCTTGATGTACGCTGTACATTCTTAAAGTTTACAAAGATTCCCTGTGCTGTCTCAGGTCTTAAATATACGACATTCTTTGCGTCCTCTGTAACACCCTGAAATGTCTTGAACATCAGGTTGAACTCACGGATCTCTGTAAAGTTGTGTTTTCCACAGGAAGGACATTTGATATCATGCTCTTCAATATAAGCAGACATCTGCTCCTTGCTCCATGCATCCACGCTTCCTTCCAGTTCGATTCCATTCTCCTGTGCGTAATCTTCGATCAGCTTATCTGCACGGAATCTTTCATTACATTCTTTACAATCCATCAACGGATCGCTGAATCCGCCCAGATGTCCGGATGCGATCCATGTCTGTGGATTCATCAGGATCGCGCAGTCCACACCTACATTGTACGGACTTTCCTGTACGAATTTTTTCCACCACGCTTTTTTCACGTTGTTCTTCAGTTCTACTCCCAGATTTCCATAATCCCATGTATTTGCAAGCCCCCCGTAAATTTCAGACCCCGGGTAAACAAAACCTCTTGATTTTGCCAGAGCTACAATTTTATCCATTGTCTTTTCTACCATAATTCTTTGTTCCTCACATTCTTTTTCATCAACTGGTAACTATTATAACGGCTTCATCCCGTTTTTTCAAGCCATTCCTGGATTCCCTGCCATTTTCACTCGATTTGCTACACCAATGTCTCAAGAATCTCCAGGGACTTGAACCTTTTTTCCACATAAAGCAGACAATATCGTTCCATGATCCCGGACAGCTTTTCCAGTACTTCCCTGCTGACTGTAAATGTATACAGCTTCTCGATCGTACTGATCTCTATGTACTGCATCGTATAAAGCGTGGAATTGTCCAACGAAATCCCGTCTGAAATATTCCTGGCACAATCTGTACAGACCAGTCCGCCTTCTCTGGCACTGAACACCATCTGTCCGTCTTTTTTCTGACACCGGACACACTGAAAGACCTGAGGTCCCTCTCCATTGATACAGAACGCTTTGAGTTCAAAAATGCGGCGGATCAGCAGATTCGGAATATGCGGGCTGGTCAGTGCTTTCATGGTCTGATACAAAAGCTTTAACATCTCCCGTTCATCATTCTGCTCTTTTGTATAATAATTCGCAAACTCCAGAAAATAAAACCCGTAATAAGCACCGATCATATCTTCCCGAAGCTCCGAAAAATAATTTGTGATCTTCACAGACTGGATCGTATGAGAGGAACGCCCCTCATACATCGTAAACTCCCCGAAAGAAAACGGATTGACTGCACCTACCAGCGGACTGTTTGGTCTTCTCGCCCCTCTGGCAAATGCAGAAATCTTTCCCTGTTCCTTTGTCAGTATCACAACCCGTCTGTCATACTCTCCAACCGGTGCCGTTGAAAGCACCATCCCTGTCAAAACAATCTGATTCACCTGATCTAACTCCTGCCTGTTCCTTCTGTTCTTCCAAACAGCGACTCTCGCTGCTGCCACTTTCTGCTTTGTAAGAAAGATAATCTGCAATGCGTCCTGTTGTCATAAACTGTTCCCAGTATTCTTCTTTCATCGGTTCACCTCTTTAATTGCTTTCTCATCTGTTCCTTGTTGAGTATACAATTAGGGTGTCCGATTCTCTCCCGGATATACTATATAAAATCTGCCAAATACTACATCTCGTCCTCGTGGTATCCGAAATTCTTCATTAGAAAATCACTGTCTCTCCAGTTTTTCTGTACTTTTACCCAGAGCTTCAGATTCACTTTACAGTCCAGCATCCGCTCGATTTCATAGCGCGCCGTACTTCCGATCTTTTTTAGCATACTGCCCTGTTTTCCGATGATGATTCCTTTGTGGGAATCCCGCTCGCAGATGATCGTAGCATCAATATGCATGACTTTGTTCTGCATTTTCATGCGATCAATCGCCACTGCGATTCCATGCGGGATTTCTTCCTGCAGACAATGAAGTGCCTTTTCCCGGATCAGTTCTGCCACAATCTGACGCTCCGGCTGGTCTGTCACAGTGTCTTCATCATAGAACTGCGGACCATACGGAAGATATTTTAAAATCACTTTCACCAGTTCATCCGTGTTGTCCCCGTTTCTCGCAGATACCGGAACAATCTCCACAAAATCATACTCTTTGCGGTATGCATCGATAAACAGCAGAACTTCCTCTCTCTTTACCATATCAATCTTGTTGATTACAAGGATCACCGGTGTTTTTACACGTTTCAGCTGTTCTATGATGTGCTTCTCCCCGGCTCCGATAAAGGTGGACGGCTCTACCAGCCACAGTACCACATCTACTTCATTCAACGCGCGTTCTGCCACATTTACCATATATTCTCCCAGCTTATTTTTCGCCTTATGAATTCCCGGCGTGTCCACAAATACAATCTGCCCTTCTTCCGTTGTCAGAACTGTCTGAATACGGTTTCTCGTCGTCTGCGGCTTGTTGGACGTGATCGCGATCTTCTGCCCGATCAGCTGGTTCATCAATGTCGATTTTCCCACATTGGGTCTTCCGATCAGCGTCACAAATCCTGATTTAAAATCATCTCTCATCAATTTTAAGTTCTCCTTATCCTGTGTTTCCTAAAACAACGTCTTCACTTCCAGAAACATCTCTTTTTCTTCCTCGATTTTTTCTTCGCTTCCGATCACACAGATCTGCTCTGCCTTCAGCATTGCCTCCACTACTGCTGCAAGCGCACGGATATCCTCCTGTACTGCATGCAGGATCTGACTGCGCTCTGTACGGATCATCTCCTGGGATACATGATTCATATACAGATTCATCGAGCGATCCCCTTTTGCAGCCGGATTCATCGGGCGGTCAATATTACTGATCGTTCCAATGATATATTTTGTCATATCCCGTTCATCGACTGTGAAATTCTTCAGATAGTCTACAACGCCTTCGTACACTTCCATTGTCTTTTTCAGGTTCGGATCCCGATAGGAGATCAGATATCCCTCTCCGATCCGGTTAAAGTTGCTCATACATCCGTATGCACCGCCTTTGACACGGACATTCTGCCAGAGATAATCATAACTTAAGATCACCTTCAAAATCTGCAACGCGCCATGATACTGTGCTCCATGATCGATAAAGTTTCCAACTCTTGCCACATACTGCACTTTGGAAGACGTTTTAAAGCCTTCGTTGCGTTTTCTGCAGTGTAATACACACGGCGTCTCTTCCCCGTCCAGTTCCGGATACAGTGTATCCTTGATCTCACGAAATGCTGCTTCTATAGGAGTAAGTCCGTCCTCTGAGGAGGTATAACTGATCATCACATTGTCCACACGGAAAATCTGACGGGAGAGCTGTTTTAAGTTTTGGATCAGCTCTGCTTTTTTCTCTTCAAAATGCTCTTCGATGCCACGGACTACCTCATAGAATCCGATGCCGTCGGTATCATCCTTGAATTTGGACAGCGGAGATCCATAAGACAATGCGCGCAGTGCGGATGTCGTATGTCCGGAAGACTGGAAGGACATCTGCAGTCTGGATTTGAGCATTGCCAGAATCTCTTTTAACCGTTTTTCATCATCCAGTCTGGATTCCATCAGAATCTCACGCATCATCGCAAACAGAATCTTCATCTGCGGATACAATGCCTTTCCTTTGATCTCAAATGTTGCACGAAAATCCTTCTCTTTTGCCTTTGTCACATCCGGATATAATTCCAGAGAAGTTCCGATCCCTCCTGTATGCACATTGATCTCGTTGAACAATTCTCCATACCCATAGTTGTTCGTATCAATAATCCCAAGCACGCTCTGCAGAATTCCGGTATATGGAAGCAGCTCTTCCGACACGCCGGAAAGATCAAACATCAGAGTGGCATAACCGATTCCGTTCGACTCGATTTCATGATGCACCAGTTTGATGCCGTCGATTTCCTTTTCTGTATTATAAACAGGAGCGATCTCTTCTGTGATATCTTCTCTGTTTAATACCGGAATCTTTGCCATATCTTCCGGAGCATCTTCTGACTCCTGATACGCTTCCAGCTCTTTTGTAGCTGCCACCAGTCTGTTAAGTTCTTCCTCACTCAGCCCCGCTTTATAAGCTGCCAGTTTTTCTTCCAGCTCTTTGTCCATCCGAGCTGTCCGCCCTTTTTCCGGCTTTACGATCACGATGGAGCCATGCTGATTATCAAGCAGATAAGTCTGGATCAGTTTTTCAAAATATCCGGTAGAAATCTGTTCTTTCAAATATTCAAAGGTCGGGATTGCCTGCATATGCATAAATGGCTCGTTCTCATCATACAGCCAGCTGTCCATGATCTGCAGGCCGTACATCAGTCCCTTTGGATAATTTCCAAAATCTGCCTCTCTGAAGCGGAACTCGTGATAGTTGATCCCTGCCTCCAGAGATTTTTTATCCATTCCGTTTTTCACGATCGACTGGAGTGTCTCTTCGATCACACGGATAAATGCCTCTTTCTGATCACGATTCGCATTTTTAGAGACAATAGAAAAGATCGGCTGATAGATTCCATTGTCATAAGAACCCATGATATCTTTTCCGATTCCTGCATCCAAAAGCGCTTTTTTCAGCGGTGCACCCGGTGCAGAGAGCAGTGCATAGTCCAGAATCTGAAACGCCAGATACAGCTTTTCATCCAGACTTGTCCCGATGACTTTATTATAAGAAAGATACGTATTATCCTCCTCAGACTCCTCACTGGAGATCGAATACTCCATCTCCAGTTCTCTGATCTCTTCAAACGGTTTCTGATATTTGATCTCGGAATCCACTTCGATCGCATCAAATGCTGACAGATAATTTTCATCCAGCCATCTTAACTTTTCTTCCATGTCCATATCTCCGTAAAGATAGATATAGCTGTTAGACGGATGATAATATGTCCTGTGGAAATTCAAAAACTGCTCGTACGTCAGCTCCGGGATCACATCCGGATCACCGCCGGATTCATTGGCGTAAGAAGTGTCCGGGAACAGAGAATTCTGGATCACACGGTCCAGCACACCTTCCGGAGACGAAAACGCTCCCTTCATCTCATTGTATACCACGCCATTGTACTCCAGCTTTCCATCTGCCGTATCCAGTTTGTAGCTCCACCCTTCCTGACGGAAGATTTCATCATGCTCATAGATGTTCGGATAAAATACTGCATCCATGTATACATGCATTAAATTCTGAAAATCCTTCGAATTACAGCTTGCAACCGGATATAATGTCTTGTCCGGATAGGTCATAGCATTCAAAAACGTATTCAGTGATCCCTTTACCAGTTCCACAAACGGGTCTTTCACCGGAAAATTTTTCGAGCCGCACAGCACGGAATGTTCCATAATATGAGGAACTCCGGTACTGTCCGGAGCCGGTGTGCGGAATCCGATCGTAAATACCTTATTCTCGTCATCATTGGCAAACAGTAAGATCTTTGCCTGGCTTTTTTTATGTTTTAACAGGATCCCTTTTGATTTCAGGTCAGATAAATCTTCTTCCCGAATTACTTCATATGCATTCAAATCATAAATACTCATCTTCATTCGCTCCTCTGTATTCTGTAATTGCATACAGGCATTATACCATTATCTGCACAACTTTAAAAGGGGCGAACTGATTTCACGCTTGCATTCACACTTGCAGCTTTACACTTGCAGTCGCTACGATGTCTGCACCTGTTCCCGCCACATTTTCAAGAAGAACATCTCCGATTTCTACCGGTGCATCTGCATGCACATCCTTTAACTGCCGAATACAGTCCATGATCTTCTCTTTTGGGATTTCTTTCTTTGTTTTTACCGAAACACGAGGCTGCGTTCCCCCGGTCACAGGCACCGTCGTCGTTACGATCCGAACCGGATGCAAAATCTCTGCTTCGGCATATTTTGCCCCTCTCGGACAATGATTGCCGGAAACACTGACCACGGTTTTATTTTCTGTCACTGCTGTGATCTGACATCCCAGAGGGCAGCAGATGCATGTCAACTCTCTCTCTTTCATATCACAATTCCTCCATCTGCAGTCTGATTTCCTTTATTTCCGCCACTTTTTCAAACACATTCTCCGGGATCAGGATTTGTTCCATCTCTCCCGGCGCTGCTGATTTTTTCTTTTTCTCCAACGCCAGCTCTCCATTGAGATATACCTGCACTTTACACGCCCCGAAGACTTTGTTCACCCGAAATCGGATATTCAATCCTTTCTCCTGTTTTCTGTGAATCTGGGACGGTACTGTGTAGCGCACGCCTCCCTCTGACTGAATCCGGACGAACGTTTCTGTGACAGAATGTTCTGTCTTTTGAACTGCTCTCTGCGCATACTCTGCAGCTGCCTTTCCTGCCCGCGTGGCTTCCTCTGACACAAAATCCACCAGATCATGTACATGCAGCACATTGCCACAGGCAAAAATCCCCTCCACATCTGTTTCCAGATTTTCATCCACCAACGGACCGTTTGTCACAGGATTCAAACTGACCTGCGCCTGTCTGGAAAGCTCATTTTCCGGCAGCAGCCCCACGGATAACAGCAAGGTATCACAGGCATAGAACTCTTCTGTTCCCGGAATCGGTCTTGCCTGTGCATCCACCTGTGCCAGTGTAACTCCCTCCACTCGTTTTTTCCCGTGTATTTTTACAACCGTATGGCTCAATTTCAGCGGGATTCCATAATCATCCAGACACTGCACGATATTTCGTTTCAAACCTCCCGAATATGGCATCAGTTCTGCAACGACATTGACGTGCGCACCTTCCAGCGTCATCCTCCGCGCCATGATCAGGCCGATATCACCGGAACCTAAGATCACCACTTCTCTTCCCGGCAGATATCCTTCCATATTGACCAGACGCTGTGCCGTTCCTGCTGTATAAATGCCTGCCGGACGATATCCCGGAATATTTAAGGCGCCTCTTGGACGTTCTCTGCATCCCATGGCAAGTACGATCGCATCTGCCTGTATCTGACAGATTCCCCTCTCGCTGCTCATCGTTGTCACAACCCGCTCTTTTGTGATATCCATAACCATGGTGTTTAATCGATATTCAATGTCAAGCGCTTCCACCTGTTCGATAAATCTCGCCGCATACTCCGGACCTGTCAGTTCTTCTTTGAATGTATGCAGCCCAAACCCATTATGGATACACTGATTCAAAATACCGCCAAGTCTCTCATCCCTCTCCAGGATCACAATCTTTTTGGCTCCCGCAGCTCTGGCTGCCACTGCCGCTGCCAGTCCTGCCGGTCCTCCGCCGATAATCACAATCTCATATCTTACCATCTTTATTCCTCCCCACGATCATCTCGGAACCTGCTCCGTTTTTCGTAATCTCTTCCTGTCTGATCTTCAATTCCCGTTCCAGAATCTCCATTGTCTTCGGTGTACAAAAGCCTGCCTGACACCTGCCCATTCCAGCTCTCGTTCTGCGCTTGATTCCATCCATAGTCGTTGCTCCCAGAGGTCTGTGAATGGAATCTAAAATTTCGCCCTCGGAAATCATCTCACAGCGGCAGACAATTCTTCCATAAGCCGGATTTTTTCTGATCAGCTCATTTCTCTCTTTTGCTGTCAATTCTGCCGGATTTAAAATTCCCTTCCTGGTTTTGCAAAATGCAGGGTTTTCTTTCAACTCCAACACATTTCTCACAATTTCTGCCGCCAGCCTTCCAATTGCAGGGGCACTGGTCAGTCCCGGTGACTCAATGCCAGCGCAATCGATAAATCCTGGTGCATCCTCAACTTCTTGGATCACAAATTCATGTCCATCCTCATGTGCCCGAAGTCCCGCAAATCCGGTAATCACCTGCCGGAATGGAATCTCCTTGACACTGTGCTGTGCTTTTTTGCAAATCTCTTCCATTCCCTGCATGGTTGTGTCTGTTCCTTCCTTTTGTTCCACATCCGTTGCGGTCGGTCCTATCAGAAGGTTTCCATGCACAGTCGGTGTGACAAGCACCCCTTTTCCATACTTTCCGGGCAAGGTGAACACCGTATGACTGACATGTGCTCCTGTGGTTTTATCCAACAGAAAATATTCCCCTTTTCGCGGCGTAATGTGGAGCTTCTTTTCACTGACCATATTGTGGAATTCATCTGCATATACCCCGGCTGCATTGACGACCACTTTTGTTTCGTACACTGTATCCTGTGTGCTGATCCGATATCCACCTTTCACGCTTCGCTCAATTGTTTTCACTTCCTGCTCCAGACAGAAGTCCACACCATTTTGCGCTGCATTCTCTGCCAGTGCGATATTTAAGCCGAACGGACAGACAATCCCGCCTGTCGGTGCATACAACGCCGCAACAGCCTCGTCAGCAATATTGGGTTCCATCGCTTTCAATGCAGCTCTGTCAAGAATCTGCAGCTCCTCCACTCCGTTTCGCCTGCCTCTCTCCAATAATTCATATAACCTCTCCACTTCTTTTTCGTTCGTACAAACCACAAGAGAACCATTCTTCTGATATGGAAAGTCCAGCTCTTTTGAAAGTTTTTCCATCATTTCACTGCCTTCTACATTTAATTTTGCCATCAAACTGCCTTCTTTTGCATCAAATCCTGCATGAACAATCCCACTGTTTGCCTTGGATGTCCCACAACAGACGTCTGCCTCTTTGTCCAGCACACAAAATTTTCCCTGATAACGGGACAACTCTCTTGCAATAGCCGCTCCGCTTACTCCTGCTCCGATTATGATCACATCATACATTTGACTACCTCCCATACAACACAAAAGAGCCTGACAAACAACACATCCTTCGATGCGTTATCCGCCAGACTCTCTTCTCTTTGGCTTTTCTATTCTGTTATAATTACTATATACCTTTTCTTCTGGTATTGGCAAGTGCTTTATTCAGTTTCTTTAAAAATCAGATACATTTGGTATCCATTTCTTTCTAATCGAATACTTTTTCCTAATTTTACCATCTTGCCACTTATACACTCCATGCAACACTTTTCTTTTAATTCTTCAGGAAGTACATATTCCTGTGTTTTTCCTTCTTTTTGCATAAATACATAAAGTGTTTCTTTGGCTCCCTCTTTTTTCAATGCCAAACTATTTTCCGAATTAATCCACTGTAGTTCTGTTGAACAAAAACTATCGTATTTCTTTCTTAGTTCAATCATCCTACTTATAAATTCAAATAATTCCCGGTTCTGCTTCTCTTTTTCCCATATCATGCACTGACGATTACTGTGCTCTCCACCTCCCATACCTATTTCTCCGCCGTAGTAAACACACGGAGTTCCCGGAAAAATAAACATGAATAAATATGCTAATTTTACCAGTGAAACGTCTTGTCCTGCTCTGTTCAAAATTCTCTCTGTATCATGGCTTTCCAACAAATTAAATAAATTTGCTGTTACATTCTTAGGGTAAGACGTCAAAAGCCTTCCAATAGCATAACGGAACTGTTCCTCAGAATATATCCTCTCTCCCTCCTTTTCTTTTCTGAAATACTTCCATATAGGCATTGCAAATTCATAATTCATTACTGCATCAAATTGATCCCCCATAAGCCATGGCAACGAATTATCCCAATTTTCGCCCAAAATATACAATTCAGGATTTCTATCTTTGACTCTTTTTCGAAATTCTCGCCAAAAATCATGTGGAACTTCATTTGAGACATCCAAACGCCATCCATCAATATGATATTTTTCTGTCCAGAAACACGCCGCCTCTAGCAAATACTCTCTAACTTCCGGATTACCTGTATTCCACTTTGGCATTGTCGGTGTATATGCAAATGTTCTGTAATTCAGTTCTTCTCTTGGTATCTCCTGTGGAACTCCATCGAGTACCTGACCATCAAAAATCGGCTTATCTGCATCCAAAATATAAAAATAATCATAATACTTTGATTCTTTTCCATGCATCAACACATCTTGCCAAAATGGATGCTGATATCCACAGTGATTAAACACCGCATCCAACATAATCCTTATTCCCCTCTGATGTGCTTCCTTTACCAACTTCTCAAATATTTCATTTGTTCCAAACTCTGGATCAATTATAAAATAGTCAATCGTATCATATTTATGTGAACTTGTAGCTTTAAAAATAGGTGTTAAATAAATCCCTGTAAACCCTGCCTTTTGGATATAGTCCAACTTTTCGATAATTCCTTCCAGATTTCCCCCAAATTTTTTCAATGCGCCATCCATTTCTTCGCTTCCCCATGGAAGCACATTCCTTCCATCTCCTGGTGTTCCATTACAAAATCTTTCTGGGAAAATCTGATACCATACTGTATGAGCTACCCAATGCGGTGCTTTATACAGATCTTCTTTACAAATATATGGATAATTGAAATAATTAAATAAGTTATATAGTTCCGATTCATCTTCTTTATAAGGAATTCTGTCATGGCATCCCATAATATATTTTTCTTTTTCTGTTTCAATCACAAAACAGTATTTACACCGCTTTGTATCCAGATTTCCTGCTTCTGCAAACCAGCAGTCATACATTTCCGTCATTTGCTCTTTTCTCATCTCCAAGCGAATAATGGATTCTTTATCTAAATCATACATCATAGAACCGTCATTACGAGGAACCCAATTAAATGGATCCAGAGCCAACAATTCTACTTTTCTAACCGCTCCACGTTCGGTTTTTAATCGAATATGTAATGTATTTTCATTATATGCATAGGCATATTCACTCTTTGCCTGATGCAAAACTGTTGTAAAATTCATGATTTCTCCTTCTATTCACTCGCTACTAACGCTTCAAAATCATCCTGTGCCTTTTTTGCACCTTCTTCTGGTGTTATTTTTCCGTCAAATACAGCACTTAATACACTCTGCATAGTGGTCCAATAATAAGAAATTCTTTTTACTTGCGGCATTGGAACAGCGTCGTCAAATGCTTCCGTATATACTTTTAAAGCATCATCATCCTTCAATCCATTGATATTTTCAATATTTTTTCTTGCTGTCACATTGTAAGCTTTCTCGTAAAGAATTTCTGCACCTTCCTCTGATACCAGATATTCTGCAAAAAGCTGTGCAGCATTCGGATATTCAGAATAAGAAGAAACATATGCATTCTGAACACCGGCCATTGTTTTCATCTGTTTTCCGTCCATAGTCGGCAAAGTCGAAACACCAAAATTTGTGTTCTGCTCTTTTAATGTTTTAATCAACCATGGACCAATAAAGTAATATGCCGTTTTTCCATCTATAAAGTTCTGTTCCAGTTGCGTAATTGTTTCAATTTTTAAATCATCTGCTTTCACCGGAATTAATTCATTTAAATTGCGCACTCGCTCCAATGCTTTCAGAAATTCCGGAGTTTTAAATCCAGGATCATCGTTATTTTTTCCATCCTCACCAAAAGGCTTAAATCCATCTACACTTAAAAATGGAAACATATTGTACGCTTCTGTCACTACCGAAAGATACCAAAACTTATTTTCTGCTGGATTATTAAATAACTTTGCTTCCTCAATAATCTGCTCCATAGTCTCTGCCGGCTCTCCCTGTACAAGGTCTTTGTTGTACAACATTGCATAACATTCTATCGTCACTGGAACTCCATATAAATCCCCATCTGTTTCTACGGTTTCCACTGCAATTTCATTGACATCATCCCTGACAGATTCTTCTATTTGATCATTTAACTTCAGAAGGAGTCCTGCATCTTTTGCCGTCAGATATGCATCATGAGATGCCATAAACACATCTGCTCCATTTCCGCTTGGTCCATCCAGTGTCATCTTGTTTACAATGTCCATTCCAGCTTCTTCTACCTCCACTGGAACACCATATTCCTCTTCAAATGCTTTTGCAACCGATTCTCCGTATTCCAGCTTTCCTCCGCCTACCCGAAATTTCAACTGTGCACCTTCTTCTGCAATTAATTCATCTGTACTTTCTGTTGTACTCTCTTCCAGAGGAATCTCTTTCTTTCCACATCCTCCAAGAATACTAAGTGTCAATACACCTACTAAAACTAATGAAATAATCCTTTTTTTCATACTTTTTCTCCTCCTTTTGCTCGTTAGCCTTTATCTGCACCAGAAGCAACGCCCTGGACTAGATACTTTTGAAACAATATAAATACAATTGTAATTGGAACAGCAACCAGAACAGCTCCTGCTGCAAAAACAGTAAAATTTGTCGTATCTGTTCCATTGATCAGTTCAAATAACCCAACAGCCAATGTTTTGCTATCATTTCCAGATAAAAGAATGTTGGGCAAAATATAATCCATCCACGGCATCATGAATTGTGATACCGCACAGTATGTGATGATAGGTTTTGACATAGGCAATACAATTTTTCCAAATGTCTGAATTTTTGTACATCCATCAATATACGCTGCCTCATCAACCGCTATCGGCAATCCATCCAGATATCCTTTCACAAGCCATGTATTATATGGGATTGCTCCTATTGAATACACGATAACCATCGAAATGGGCTTGCCTACTAATCCCAATGCCAAAAACAGCGTATAGATTGCTGTCATAGACAAAAATGTAGGAAACATCGATAGAATCATCACTGTCAAGAGCCCTGTTTTCCTTCCTTTAAACTGAAACCGTGACATCACCCAGGATGTAAGCATGATCAATATAACAGAACAGCATGTACTGACTACCGCAATTTCCAATGTATTAACAAACCATGTTCCATAGTTTGTTTCTGAAAATAATCGCTGAAAATTATTTAGTGTCAAATGAGACAATGAGAGATTTCCTAATGCATTCCCTGACTGAAAAGCAGAAAGAATAATCCATACTACCGGAACCAATACTACAATAGACATAAACATCAATTCTCCATTCACTAAAATAGCAATGATCTTTTTCTTCATTTCTTTTCTCCTACAACTCTTTAAATGATGTGGTTCTTCTGAAGTTCCATAAAGATACCACTCCTACAAATATAAAAAGCAATACACTCATGACAGCTGCAATATCATACATTTGTTGATTTAGTGTCAATTTATAAATCCAAGAAATTAAAATATCTGTATCACCTGCAAACTGCATCTCTGTATTAATTGGTCCTCCTTGTGTCAGGAAATATATGAGCCCAAATCCATTAAAGTTTGCTGCCATGCTCGTAACTAAATTGGGCATTGTAGCTTTAAATACAAGCGGAAGCGTAATTTTCCCAAATTGTTGTATGCTACTAGCCCCATCAATTGCTGCCGCTTCATAAAGACTATGATCTAAATTGGAAAGCACTCCCATCATCATAAGCATAAACATCGGAAATCCCAACCAAAAACTAACACAAATAACTACAATCTTAGCTGATATCGGATCCGAAATAAATCCTATATTTTCTGAAATAAGTCCTAAACGTAACAACAATTGATTCACCGGACTGAACTGACCATTCAAAAGGTTTCTAAATACGAGTAAACTTACCATTTGAGGAATCGCCCACGGAAGAATTAAAATTGACTGAAATACCTTTTTTAATTTTACCGATTTATGGTTCAATATCAGTGCCTGAATCAATCCAAAAAAGTAAGGTAACAATGTAGAACACAATGTCCAAATTATCGTCCATCCCAACACCTTAAAAAATGTCTCAGACCAGATTGAAACAGTAAATAATTTTTTAAAATTTTCAAACCTCACCCAGTCTAATAATTGTCCAGGTGGAAGATGATTCCTGTTGTAATTCAAAAATGCTGTCAAAAAAGTAAAAACAATTGGCATTAAGACAACAAAAATAAAAACAATACCTATAGGAATTAAGATAAAATAAGGTAAATTCTTTGAAAAACTTTTTTGCCAAGATACTTTGCTTTCTATTTTTTTGTTTCCTGCCTGTATATCGTAAATATTCCATACATATGTTGCAAAAGCAATTCCCAATATAAGTATTGCAATAACCCCATTAATCAGAAGCATTGTCGAGTGATCTCCATATCTTCCACCTGCTTTTTCACCTAATGTGATCATGCCCCATATTCCTTTTGTAAAAAATCCACCATGAAGCCGTAAAGAAAATTCTGGTATTCTTCCCTGAAAATATTCTATCCAGTACCCACTCAACAGTTCAATCAGCATAATCAGAAATTGAGGCAAAAATAATACGCCTCCTTTAATACGCTGTCTATAGACAAAAAATTGTCCGCTTCCGCAACAAACAATGGATAACAACAGGGCATTTTTCTTTCTCTTCATCTCTCTTTTTTCCATCCTCGTTTTCCTCTCATGTGGTTTTTTATCAGCAATCACTTATGCGTTTAACTAACTGTAGTATACACTTATTTTTATAACACTTCAATCTTTTTCACATTTTTCAGCATTGTATATAATTATTATTTATGCATTTTTACTTATGTTAACTTAACATTTTTTTATTAAGTGCGTTGAACAAACTATAAGACCGTATTTTTCTGCATTTTTAAATTCTATTAAGTACTTAATAAAATTGTACAAAAAAAGAAAAGAAACCATGATTTTAGTCACTTCTCACAATTCCTTTTCCTTCACTCTGTTTTCATTTCACTAATTGATCTTTATATAATTAGTACCACTTGGCATATCTAATCTACTGTTATTTCCGTCTATACATAATAATTTCTGCATCACTTCTACTGCTTTTCTTGCTTTTTCTTTATTACTTACAACTATGATCTTCGTGTCTGGAAGAAGCATAATATCTTTCTCTGAATGAACCACAACGCAAATATTCCTATTATCCACATAATTTTCTACCTGTACTCCCAGAATTTCTCCAATAATCAATCCTTTTTTTTGTTGATGTGACTGGAGAAATTCTGGAAGATTACTTCCACTTTTATTAACAAAAATATTTTCTTGTTTTACTCTTTTTCTGATATATTCTAATAGATAATCATTAAAGTAATCTTCCAATACAACATAAAATTCTTCTCCCAAAATTTCTTGTGCTTTATCCAAAAGTTCTTTTGAATCCACTAATACTTTGCAAAATAAAGGATCTGCTACATATCCGTCTATAAAAATAGCTGGAACAAAAAATTTATTAGCAATTTTTTTAAAAAGTGATTCTTCCAGATCAACAATAAAAACCGCGTCTAACGTTCTTCTAATCCCAATAGATACGCCTTCTTCTATTTCTTCTGCTGAAATCAAAAACATATCATACCCCAGAGCATGCAAAATCACACGTATCTCATCTGCCAGATCATAATATTGGTATATCTTACTTTTTTTACTACGAGCCCTCTTATTAATAATCATCCCCACCAGATAGCTCTTTTTTTCTGACAATGCTTTTGCAGCCATATTCGGCACATAATTCAATTTATTTGCCGCCTCAAAAACTCTCAGTCGTGTCTCATGACTAATTCTTTCTGTATCAGAATAATTCAGTACATAAGAAACAGTGGCTGTCGACACTCCTGCCTCTTTAGCAACATCTTTCATCGTAATGCGCTTATCTTTCATTTCATTATTTCCTCTTCTTTTGCCCATCCATGTGCGTACTGCACAGCTTTTTTCCATCCTTTGAGCATTTTCTGCTGTTTTTCGATTTCAATGTCTGGCTGGAACACCCTGTCAATGTCCCAGTTCTGTTTTACATCTTCCTTATCCTTCCAGTATCCCACTGCCAGACCTGCCAGATAAGCAGCTCCCATGGCAGTCGTCTCCACACACTTCGGCCTGTGCACCGGCGCCCGGCTGATATCTGCCTGTGTCTGCATCAGGAAATTATTGGCACTTGCACCGCCATCCACTTTCAGCGCAGAAAGAGCGATTCCGGAATCTGCTCCCATTGCTTCCAGCACATCATTTACCTGATAAGCGAGTGATTCCAGTGTGGCGCGAATAATGTGATCTTTGTTCACGCCCCTGGTCAGTCCCACGATCGTTCCTCTGGCATACTGATCCCAATAAGGTGCTCCAAGCCCGGTAAATGCAGGAACCACATAGCAGCCATTGGTATCCTCCACTTTCTGTGCAAGATATTCTGTATCTGACGCTGAATCAATCAGACGCAGCTCATCCCGCAGCCACTGAATCGCAGCACCTGCCACAAACACGGAGCCTTCCAGTGCATAATTAACTTTTCCTTCCATCCCCCAGGCAATGGTAGTGACCAGACCATTCTCGGAAAAGACCGGTTTTTCGCCGGTGTTCATCAGCAGGAAACATCCGGTTCCGTACGTGTTCTTCGCCTCTCCCTCTTCGAAACAGGTCTGTCCAAACAGCGCTGCCTGCTGATCTCCTGCCGCTCCTGCAATTGGAATCCTTCCTCCGAAAAATCCGGGATCTGCTTCTCCGTAAACAGCACTGCTCGGCTTTGCCTGGGGCAGCATGCATTTTGGAATATCCAGCTCTTCCAAAATCTCATCATCCCACTCCAGCGTATTGATATTAAACAACATCGTCCGGGATGCATTGGAATAATCTGTGACATGCACCGCCCCCTTTGTCAGCTTCCAGATCAGCCAGGTCTCCACTGTACCAAACAGTAATTCTCCCCGTTTTGCCCGTTCTCTTGCACCTTCCACATGGTCTAAGATCCACTTCACTTTCGTTCCGGAAAAATAAGCGTCGATCACAAGCCCGGTCTTCTTCTGAAACATCTCTGTCAGCCCTTTATCTTTCAGGCTGTCACAGTACTCCGAAGTTCTTCTGCACTGCCAGACAATCGCATTATACACCGGTTTTCCTGTATTCTTGTCCCACACGATTGCTGTCTCTCTCTGGTTCGTAATTCCGATCGCCGCAATATCTGCTGCCGATGCATTGATCTGATTCATTGCCTGTCTCGCTACAGAAAGCTGTGTAGACCAGATTTCCCTCGGATCATGCTCCACCCAGCCCGGTTTTGGAAAATACTGCGTAAACTCTTTCTGTGCCATACTGCAGATTTCCCCTTTTTCATTGAACAAAATGCACCGGTTGCTGGTTGTTCCCGCATCCAGTGCCATTACATATTTTGCCATTTTTATGCCCTCCATTATAATTTCCAGACATCCTGATTGGTCGAAGAAACCGCGATCGCCCCTACTGACAGTGCTGCGATCACATCCTCTTTTTCTGTGATGAGCCCGCCGGCGATCATGGGAATCCTGCTCACTTTTGCGATTCTTCCAAGTACTTTTGGCATCACTCCCGGAAGCACCTCAATAAAATCCGGTCTCGATGTCCCACACTGCATTTCCAGATTTTCGATATTTTTGAGTGCCAGTGAATCAATCACAAAAAAGCGAAGTACCGCAAAAATCCCCAGTTCTTTTGCCCGCCGCACCAGTGCCGGTTTTGTCGTGATGATCCCGTCAGCTCTTGTCTGCCTGGCGATAAATTCCACGGATATCTCTTTTGCACTGAGTCCCGCGATCAGATCGATATGTACCATTGCCTTTTTTCCCGCAGCTTTGATTCTCTCCAGAATCTCCGGAATCGTACAGACATCTCCATAAAGCACAAAGATCACCTGAATTTCTTCCATCTCTACTGCCGCCTGTAATCCGGCATCACTTTTTACTGCGGCAATGACCGGATTTGCTTCTACTGCATCATAAAACTCCTGATTCATCGCTCACCTCTGTATGTCTTTCGTTTTTCCTTATTTTAACACTCTGGCTGTAGGAAAGCAACAGAATGTCTATTTTTCATCCACTCATATCCTGTGTTAACTTTTACAAGAAAAGCCTGGAAATCATTTACACATTTTGTTGCTGATTCCTGTAGTATATCTTATAATTATTTTAGTAAGTTTTCTATACAAGAATACACGCAATACTTTTAGTAGATAGGGAATACCATGAAAAAATTGTTACCATTATTACTTTTCATTTTTTTATTAATCATAACAGGGGCTTCGCTACTGAGTAAAGAAAATAGCGGAACATCAAAGAAAAATAGAGTTTTCTTATTTTAATAGTACCCCAACTGATCAGTCGACTTTAGAAGTATATTTAATTGACAAACTGGAAAAATAAATTATATACCGTTTTGCAATTATAGGTTACAGAATTTTTATTACTCTGTAAACAAATCTCTATCAATAAGATAAAAAATGCTGCTCCCTTTCTGTTCAAGGGATACAGCATTTTTTCTTTTTCTGTGATCTTTTATGAATTTTTATGCTTCACTTTTCTTTTCTGCAGATTCCACAACCGGCGCATACACATAATTCTTTTTGAATCTGCGCTTTCTTGTGATCCACATCACCAGGGAAAGTACAAACAATGCTCCAAATACGATCAGCAGTGTCCTTACAACATCTACCACTAAAAGGCCGGTATCTTTGATCTCTGTATCTTTTCCGATACCGTTCATTCCGCTGGAATTTGCAATTGCATACAGGTTTCTGTGACATGCCTCTCTCATTGCGTTGACAATGACTGCATCATTTTTATAGTCTGGGAGCTGCTTTGTAACATATGGAAGCATCGCGTCAAATGTAGATACACCTGCTAATACTCCATCCACACCATTTACATACGTTGTAAGTACGTTATCTGTAATGATCAGTCCGTCACATCCCCATTCTTCTCTGAGAATTCCTGTTACAAGCGGCTTGCTTCCACCTGACCAGGTACATCCCCAGCGTGTGTAGGCAATCATGACACCGTTCGCATTTCCTTTTTCCACAGGAGCCTGGAATGCCTTAAGATAAATTTCTCTGGCTGCCTGCTCATTCACCCAGACTCCAAGACCGATTCGATCCTGCTCACTGTCATTGAGTGCAAAGTGTTTCATAACAACACCAACACCTTTTTCTTCGATTGCTGCCACTTCATATGCTGACATTTCTCCAGAAAGGAATCCGTCTTCACTGTAATACTCAAAGTTACGTCCACCATAAGGTGTCCTGTGAATATTATTTCCCGGTCCGTAAAGGATTGAAACGCCTGCTTTCAGACAGTTGTTTCCAATTACCTTTCCAATTTCTGTCATCAGATCGCGGTTGAATGTTGCTGCCATTACGTCCTCCGATGTAAATGCAGTTGCATCCATCTCTGTCTTATCCGATGCGATCAGAGAAGCTGTCAGACCCTGCGGACCATTCTCATCTCTTGTTCCCGGTGCCTGTACAGATTCCAAAGGCATTGTCCAGTGGAAGGAATCTCCGATCAGAGAAACCATATCTTTAAAGCTCAGCTGATCTAACAGCTCGTCCCATGCTTCATCGTCATAGGAAAGCCCGATCATATCAACCAGTTTTTTGCCGTTTTTCGCTTTCATTGTCGGCATCTTTGCTTCTTCATAATCATCTGGATCATACTGTACATCCTGCAGATCTTCGATCATCTGCTCTGTCAGCTTCATTTTCAGGATGGACTGCGGAAGTGTTCCTTCCCAGTCATTTCTGGATACATATGTAATCTCATCTTCTGTTCCTCCATACAGATTGATATCTGCATCAGAAAGCTGATTTTTGATTTCTGTTCCGTTTGCGGAAACTGCATATGTTGTGCTGTCAAATTTCGGATTGTTGTATTTGTATGTCAGACTGGAATTTCCGTCTGTATCCATACGTCCGTCTGTGTTGTCTACTGTGTATCCCTTTGCTGCAAGAATATTGTTCACTGCATTATGGGCATCTGTTGCAACTGTCAGATAATAGTCCCCTTCATCCAGAATATAAGTTCCTGCTCCATATGTATCATAAGAAGCCAGTTCTCTTCTATCTACTGTCATATTCAGCGTCTCAGATGCTCCCGGTGCAAGGATTTCTGTTTTTCCAAATCCACACAATGCAACGGAAGATTTTTCTACACCATTCTCAATGTCATATGCTGTATATGGAGACTGGAAGTAAACCTGAACAGTTTCTTTTCCAGAATACTCTTTTCCTGTATTTGTTACTTTTACAGAGACTTCAAATACATCTTTTTCTTTGTTGTAAGAAACTTTCAAATCACTGTATTTAAAATCGGTATAACTCATACCATATCCGAATGGATATGCCACGTCATCATGATATTCGTACGCTCCTGAGTTTCCAGACTGCATCACATAATCTTCATAACGTGTCTCATAATATTTGTATCCTACGTAAATACCTTCCTGATAGATCATGTATGTTTTTGCATGTTCCGGAATGATTCCTTCTTCATATCCTTCATACACTGTCGGCACAAAGTTCATCATTGCCGGTGCAGAGAAGTTGTCATACAGATAGGTATCCACCAGGCTTCCTGAAGGTGTCACATTTCCTGCAAGAATCTCTGCCACTGCATTGATTCCTGAAATTCCAACATCCCCGATCCACATACATGCATCCACGTCATATTCATTATTTTTCAGAAAATCTACCTGAAGTGTATTTGCCGAGTTGATCAGAACAACAATCTTCTTCACTTGACCGGCTTTTTTCATTTCTGCAACGTTCTGAAGCATTTCTTTTTCATTGTCATCAAGTGCCAGATAATTTGTCTCTTTGAAATCCAGATCTGCACCCTCTCCACCAATACGGGACAATACCACAATTGCTGCATCTCCATAGGATGCGACAGAATCTTTTACATCATCTGTATACACATTCCACGGAACCTCTGTTGTCTTTTCCCCTTCTTCTGCAACCATACCTGCAGTTTTTCTGGCGTACTTGCTTCCTTCTCCTTTACTATAGAAGTTCCAGAGTTTTTTATTGACCTCAAATCCACTTTTTTCAAGTGCTGTCTTCAATGTATCTGCCGAAGATGCATCGATATTACCGGAACCGGTACCTCCGTAAACCAGGTTTACAGAAGAGTTTGAAAAGCAGCTTACCTTCGCGCCTTTCTCCAGCGGAAGTGCGTTATTTTCATTCATCAGAAGTGCTGCACCCTCTTCTTCTACTGTTTCACAGAGCTCCAGACCATACTGATTCATTTCTTCTGTTGTTTCAAAATCAGATTCATAGTATACTGCATTTTTATCTTCATTCTTCAACTTCCAGAATGAACCGCCGACAAACGCTGCAACTGTATTGTCAAACATCGACAAAAATACTAATATCGGAATCAGTACAATGGAAATGATCCCGCTAAAAAACGTCAGCCCCTTCCACGGACGTGTTGCTTTTCTGCGCGCCTTGCGATAGGCTTTCTTTCGCACTTTTTTCTCTTGTTTTGTTTCATTCATTACTCAATTCCTCCCAATTGCACTCTTAGCTTAAAACATAAGAGCATTCTTTTCGCATTGATACTATCTTAACAATTCCACAATTTTTACTCAACCGCTTTTGACTAAGTGGTATTTTTGCACGCATAAGTGCAAAAAAGTTCCAATGTCCGAAATGCATTGGAACTTTTTGATACTATTCTTTTATCGGAAATAAAATTTTAAGGCAAAAACATCCATCCTTGATCTTTACCTGAAATACCCCATTGTACTTTTTCACACTGTTCTTAATACTGCGCAGTCCATATCCGTGATAAGCCTTGTCATGTTTTGTTGTTACCGGAAGATTGTCCTCAAATTCCAGCTCTTCCTCTACCGGATTCATGATCTGGACGATCAGAAACTGATGTTGTCTGTGGATCAGTACATCGATTTGACGTTTTTCCTGTTTTTGTAAATTTTTCACACACTCAATGGCATTATCCATTGCATTTCCAAAGATCGTATACAGATCGATAGGATGCAAAAACTCCAGACCTTTTCCATCTGCCACGCAGGAAACCACAATATTATTCTCCTTGCATGCAAGGCTCTTCTCTGTCAGGATCGTATCCAACACATCATTTCCCGTCTTTACCATTGCTTCATAAATCTGAATGGAATCCTGAATCTCTTCGATGTATTTTTCCCGTTCTTCCTTGGTGCACATGTCCCGCAATGCTGCAATCTGGTGTTTCAGATCATGGCACTTTCGATTGATGATATCAATATTCTCTTTCGCGATCCGATAGTGCTCTTTTTGCTGTCTCCAGAGAAGATCCGAAACCAGCCGCTCCTGACGCATGGCACTCTTTTTAAATAACTCATTCTGCAGATACAATACAACCACACACAATATCTGCATCTGCAAAATACTGAACCAGTTTCCTCCCTGCAGTCCTCCGCTTCGGTTGTTCACACACTGTTTTACAAACCACAAAAACAGGTATCCCTGCATAGCCAGCAAAACCAGCGCTGAGGTCAGCTGTCTCGGCCCAATCATAAACCGCTTATTTTCCGGAATCCAGATTGCCACTGTGTAACGGCAGACAATCACCCCGGCTGTTCCTACCAGCAGCAAAACAATCGGAAATACTTCTGCCGGGATCTCCCAGCGTTTTCGCAGTAGCCAGCAGAATACCATACTGAGTTCATAAGCAAGACACCAGGTACAGGATGCCCATACTGCATAATAAGATGCGACCGCCATCGTCATTTTTACATTCACCCACAGTGACAGCAGCATCATCACATATCCCAGTGCCATCCACATCATCGCTCCAAACCAGTTTTCCACCTGAAACAATAAAAACATCCCTGCCTGTGCCAGAAAAATTGCTGCCGCTGTCACTACAATAGAATATCGAAAATGCTTTCTTTTTGAAAAACCTACTGCATAAATAATACCAAATCCAAGATAGATCAATGTCGCCAGTATATTCACAATCCAACTCATCGTTAATTTCCTTCTCCTACGTAGTCCATCAGTGCATTCAGGAAGGTATTCTTTTTACGCTGACTGATCTCCAGCTCTTTTCCTGCTACAATCACCGTACTGTCCCTGACCTCTGTCACATATTTCAAATTTACGATATACCAGTGGTTACACTTTACAAAGTGATAGGGGGAAAGCATATCCAACGCATTCTTTATCGTCCCACGTACCACATATTCGCCTTCACTCGTGTGATAATACAACATTCTGTTCTGTATTTCCACATAATAGATTTCCTCCACAGGAACCTTCTTGACCGAATCCTGCTGCTTTAAGAGAATCTCTTTTTCTATTTTCTGAATCCGCCCGATAGCTCTTGTAAGCTTCAATGAAAAGGTGTAGTAATTTACCGGCTTCATGACAAAATCTAAAGCTCCCACAGAATATCCGCGAATTGCATACTGGATCATATTCGTGATGAACATCAGTACAACGTCTTCATCTGCCTGACGGATTTTCTCCGCGGCTTCCATCCCATTCATCCCGGGCATCTCAATATCCAGAATCACAATATCATAAACGGGACTGTACCCCTCAATCAGCTCTTTCGCATCTGAAAAAGCAGTCAACTGAATATCCTCACCATTCTCTTTCTGATATTTTTGTATATATTTTTCAATTTTTGCTAAAAACGCTGCATCATCATCCGCAATTGCAATCCGAATCACTCTCTCACCTCCATTTTTTGTATTTCTTTTTGTTGTACTATAAAACCTGTCTCAAGATCCTTTCACCGATTCAAAAGCCGTTTTTTGATTGTCTCTCCGTTTTCCATCGAGATATATGGAATCTCCTGTTTCCGGTTTGCAGTCGATGCAAGCAGATGAACCTCTCCTTTTTGAAGCTTCACCACTCTGGCAAATATGTTTTGTGAAAATTCTACATATTGAATATCTTTGTAAGATATGTAACAAATTGCTCTTCCAAAATATCCATTTACAATCGCCATATGGCTTACCCCCACAGTGCTTCCCGCCGTCAGGAAATATGCAAGAACAAGCAATATCATCCATATGCTAAAAATAAGCACTCCCAAAATAATTTCCTTTTGGAACTCCGGAAAATAATAAACAGAAAGCAGTGCTCCTGCGACAAGAAACAATGCAAAAAGAACTGCCGGCCAAATCCAGGCAATCCATGTTGCTATTGGCTGCCGTACAGTCTGCATCTGTACTGCTTCATAAAATTCAGGAAGTAATAAGCGAATCCGCTCTTCCATTTGATTTCGTTTACAGTACGGAAGAAAAAAAGATTGGGTTTCCGCGGCATCATCCCCCATTCCGATATTGATGATCTCTGCTGTATATCTCCCGGTCAGTCTTGCAAAAAATGTTTGCTTTAACTTCAGTGCGCTGATTTTCTCTGCCGGAATTGTGTAATTTACTTTTTTCAAAATCCCATAACGAATGTATAATTTATTTTCATTCCGATCGATTTTAAAATCATAATACTGAATAAATCCTTTTACAATATTCCATATGGCAGAACTGAATATGGCGATCAGCATAAGAACGCTTAACAGCATTTTTACAATACTTTCTCCCACACTGACAGAATGTATCACTTGCAGAACCATCCCTGCCGCTCCGACAACGCATCCAATTACTACCAATACGGAAAGCAGATTGACAGAAAACAGCCCATGTGTAAAAATATCCCCCATATTCGTTTGAATCGCCCAGTGATCTTTGTCTTCTTTCGAATATTTCTCCTCAAAGCCTCCTTCCTGTCCCTGCATTAACTTCATCACATATAATCGAAACTGCTCAGCCTCCGCCTTTTTCAATATGATCTTTACATCTGTTTTATCTGATGTAGACATACTGTTCGTATCCAGCTTCACTTTACATGTTCCAAGAAGCATTTCCAACAAATTCTGCTCTGTATTTACATTCGAAATATTTTTGAGACCAATTGTATTTTTCTTTTTATTCCATGTATTACGCTCAATCACGATACTGTTGTCACAGATCGAAATGTAAGTCTTCGACCAGATGATCCACTGATATAAAAATATCAGCAGAAAAACCGCCAATATCACTCCGCCGCCAATATATACCGTGAGACTTAATTCTTCCGATGACCCCTTTTCAATATAATCAATTACATCGTCGATGTTCGTAAAAGACAACACAAAAAGAATTCCAAATGTTGCTCCCAACTGCTCCAGTATCACGGAAATGTGATTGCGAAATCTGATCTTATTCTCCATCTTCTTCCCTCTGTTCTTTCACAATCTCATTGATACGTTTCTGTAGATTTTCTGCAATTTTTTCCGCCTTTTCTTCCTCCAGAAAGCGAAGCGTTACATCTCCTCCTGCGGTAGTAACAGTCACTTTTGCCACATGAAAGATCTGATCAATCGGACCTTTTGATATCTCAAGCTTATGCAGACGTTCAATCGGCACAATATTTCTCTTCACAAAGAGATACCCTTCCCGTATATCAATACATTCCTCATTAATACTGTATCGATATCTGTTATAACGGAAATAAGGTTCTACCAGCATGGAGACTGCCGCATAAATCAGCAGAACAGCTGAAATTCATCTTCCAATTTCAATCTGTTTTGGAATCAGCCAGAAGATATTCACGATCCCGATTAAAACAATAAAGATCACATCGCCGATTATTTCCGCAGTATACATGCACCCCAATGCCCGTCTGGAAAGCTTTTCATATGCCATACATTTCTTCTCCCTTTTATTCCAATTCCTGTATCAATTCAGAAATCAACTTTTCGTCCTCTTCCAACTCTTCTGCAATTTCAGAAACCGACATTTTCTTTAGCAATTTCTTTTGAATCAGTTCCTTTAGAAGTTCCCGTCTGCCGGACAATTTTCCTCTCTCTTCTCCTTCCTTTATACCGGATAGTCTGCCTTCTTCCCATCCCTCTTCCCAGGATGCCTCCCGCTCCTGCCTCATATGCTTTTCTTCATCATATTCATAGATACTCACTTGCTTCGCCTCCGCTCGGTTTTGTGTCAAAAACTCTGCCAGAATATCTTCCTCAATACATTCGCGGATTGCCTGCTCCACAGCCTCACTGATGGGCATTGTACAGATCGAGCAATTCCTTCTTATCCTGATAGAGCATGGCAAAAATACGTGACTTGTACAGTCTGTTTGCCGGGAGTTCTGTGGTTTGCTTCATAAAGCTTCCTCCTTTAATTGAATCGTTACAGGAGGTTTTCAATCCGACATCTTTCTTCTAAAAACCTCTCTGCTGTTTTAAGTTGATATCAAAGCATAGAGATTTTCCGATATGACTTTAGAATAAAAGATGCGGAATGGTTCCGCTTAGAAAACCAGAAATAATGCTTTCCTGTATTGTAACACGATTGCACAGAAAGAGGAAGAAGAATTTTTTCTTTTTCAGTAAATATCCAATGTATTCATCTGAAATGCTATCTAACCGTATAATTCATGTTTCCAAAAAACGACGCCGGACTTTCCCCGGCGCCGTTTCTTTCAAACCATTGATTCAATTTTACTTTTCAAAAGAATTAGTCTTCTTTTGCTGTACCGTCATAGAGATTTACCAATCCCTTCAGGTATTCGTATCTTTCCATAGCCTCAGCCTCATTCTGCGCGAAGAGTCTCTGTGCTTTTTCAGGATTTGCTCTCATCAGGGCATTGTAACGAACTTCTCCGTTCAGGAATTCCTGATAATCTCCCTTAGGCTCTTTGCTGTCCAGAGTAAATTTCTTCTCAGCTTCCGGATTGAATCTGAAGTTGTTCCAGTATCCGCATTCTACTGCAAGCTGTTCCTCTGTCTGTGCTTTGCTCATACCTTTCTTGATTCCATGGTTGATACATGGAGCGTAAGCGATGATCAGGGATGGTCCCGGATATGCCTCTGCCTCTGCGATTGCCTTCACTGTCTGGTTGAAATCTGCACCCATTGCGATCTGTGCAACATATACATAACCATAGCTCATAGCGATTCCTGCAAGGTCTTTCTTCTTCGTCTCTTTACCGCCGGCTGCGAACTGTGCTGTCGCACCTGTCTTAGTAGCTTTTGAGGACTGTCCGCCTGTGTTGGAGTAAACTTCTGTATCAAATACCATAATGTTGATGTCCTGACCGCTTGCCAGTACGTGGTCAACTCCACCGAATCCGATATCGTAAGCCCATCCGTCACCACCGAAAATCCACTGGGATTTCTTAGCAAGGAAGTCTTTATTTTTCAGCAGTTCTGCTCTCTCAGCACATCCGCAGTCACAGTCTTCCAGAGCTTTTACAAGCTTGTCTGTAGCTGTTCCGTTTGTTGCACCTACTGAGAATGTATCCAGATATTCCTGAGCTGCTGCTTTCACATCGTCGTTTACGCCGTTCTCTGCAAGTTTTTCTACAGATGCTTTGAGTCTTTCACGGATCGTATTCTGTGCAAGAAGCATACCATATCCAAACTCTGCATTATCCTCAAACAGTGAGTTAGACCATGCCGGACCTCTTCCCTGTGGGTTTACTGTATAAGGTGTAGACGGTGAAGAGTTACCCCAGATAGAAGAACATCCTGTTGCATTTGCAATATACATTCTGTCACCGAATAACTGTGTGATCAGTTTTGCATAAGGTGTCTCACCACAACCTGCACAAGCTCCTGAGAACTCAAGCAATGGCTGTTTGAACTGACTTCCTTTTACCGTAGTCTCTTTGAATTTTGCAACCACTTCCGGTTTGATCGGAAGCTCTGTTCCATAATCAAAGAATGTCTGTCTTCCGGCATTTGCTTCCATGTTGCCCATAACAAGCGCTTTTTCACCCTTCTTACCAGGACATACATTTGCACAAGATCCACATCCTGTACAGTCATAAGCAGATACTGCGATCGAGAACTTCATGTTCGGCATACCGATCATGTCGATCATATCCATACCTTCCGGTGCGTTTGCTGCTTCTTCTTCTGTCAAAGCGATCGGACGGATAACTGCATGCGGACATACATATGCACAGCGGTTACACTGGATACAGTTGTCCGGCTGCCAGATCGGGATATCTACTGCGATTCCACGTTTCTCATATGCTGAAGAACCGGATGGTGTAGAACCATCTACATATTCATTAAATGCAGATACCGGAAGTGTATTTCCTTCCTGTGCATTTACTTTTGCCTGGATATTTTTTACAAAATCTACAACGTCTGCTCTTCCGCCTTCTCCAACGTGAGGAGTTGTAAGACCTTCATCTGCTGCATCTTTCCAGCTTTCCGGAACTGCGATTTCTACAACCTGTTTTGCACCTGCATCGATTGCATCGTAGTTCATCTGTACGATCTTGTCACCTTTTCTTCCGTAAGTAGCTTTTGCAGCTGCTTTCATCAGATCGATCGCTTCCTCTTCCGGAATGATCGCTGCAAGTTTGAAGAATGCTGACTGAAGAACTGTATTGATACGTCCGCCAAGTCCGATTTCTTTACCAATCTTGATACCGTCGATCGTGTAGAACTTGATATTGTGATTTGCAATGTAGCTCTTAACCTGTCCCGGAAGGTGCTCTTCCAGTCCTTCCATATCCCATGAACAGTTCAGAAGGAATGTACCTCCATCAACCAGTTCCTGAACCATGTTGTACTTGTCAACATAAGAAGGATTGTGACATGCTACAAAGTTTGCCTGACGGATTAAATATGTTGATTTGATCGGTGACTTACCGAAACGCAGGTGAGACATTGTAACACCACCGGATTTTTTGGAGTCATAGTCAAAATATGCCTGTGCATACATGTCTGTGTTATCTCCGATGATCTTGATGGAGTTTTTGTTCGCACCAACAGTACCGTCAGCTCCAAGTCCCCAGAATTTACAGTTGATCGTTCCTTCCGGTGTTGTTACCAGAGGTTCGTCAGCTTTCAGTGACAGGTGTGTCACATCATCTTCAATACCGATTGTAAATTTCTGTTTTTCATCGTTGTGATATACTGCAACGATCTGTGCAGGTGTTGTATCTTTAGAACCTAATCCATAGCGTCCTGTATAAATCGGAACTGCATCAAATTTTGTTCCCTTTAATGCTGCAACAACATCCAGATACAGTGGCTCGCCAAGTGCTCCCGGCTCTTTTGTTCTGTCAAGAACAGAAATCTTCTTCACAGAATCCGGAATTGCATTGATCAGTGCTTCCGCTGAGAATGGTCTGTAAAGGCGAACTTTTACAACACCGACTTTTTCTCCGGCTGCCATCAGATAATCGATTGTCTCTTCGATCGTATCACAGACAGAACCCATTGCAACGATCACGTGCTCTGCATCTTCTGCTCCATAGTAGTTGAACAGTTTATAGTCTGTTCCAATCTTCTCATTTACTTTATCCATATAATTCTGAACGATTGCAGGAAGTGCATCGTAATATGGATTACATGCTTCTCTTGCCTGGAAGAAAATATCAGGGTTCTGAGCAGAACCTCTCTGACATGGATGGTTTGGATTCAGTGCGTGTGCACGGAATTCGTCAATTGCATCTTTATTTACTAAATCTTCCAGATCTTCGTAATCCCATGTCTCAATCTTCTGAATCTCATGAGATGTTCTGAATCCGTCAAAGAAATTGATAAACGGAATCTTTCCTTCCAGTGCTGCACAGTGTGCAACTGGTGTCAGATCCATAACTTCCTGCACACTGGATTCACACAGCATCGCTGCACCTGTCTGACGACATGCATAAACGTCAGAGTGATCTCCAAAGATAGAAAGCGCATGGCTTGCAAGTGCACGTGCGGATACGTTGAATACACCCGGGAGCTGCTCTCCTGCCACTTTATATAAGTTAGGAATCATCAGCAGTAATCCCTGAGATGCTGTAAATGTTGTTGTCAACGCTCCTGCTGCAAGAGAACCGTGTACTGCTCCTGCCGCACCTGCCTCAGACTGCATCTCTGTTACATGAACAGTTGTTCCGAAAATATTTTTTCTTCCTTCTGTTGCCCACTCATCAATATGCTCCGGCATAACGGATGACGGTGTGATCGGGTAGATAGCTGCAACTTCTGTGTATGCATAAGAGACATGAGCTGCTGCCTGGTTACCGTCCATGGTTTTCATTTTTCTTGCCATTTCTTGTTCCTCCTTCGAAATTACATTGTAAAACGAATTTTTTACATGTAATCTCATTATATCTCGATTAGTTGTAAAAGTCCATACGAGCCGTCCCATTTCTTGTTTCTTTTTTGGTGCAGTTGTCTGGTTTCTCTTTCTGATTTTCTTTTGGAAATTCTATTTCCATGCAGACCGGCTGCAGCTTTTCGTATAAAATAAAAAGCACCTCCCACGGAAGTGCCTGTCCCCTCTTGTATTCTCTTTTTCCATTTACCATGCATGCAGCCAGAATTTTCCTAAAAACCAGATAAGAAATGCAAAAATTGCCATCACTCCGATTGCAAGCGGAAGCAGAAGTTCACAGAATGCCAGAATAACTGCCAGTTTGTCTTTTCGGCTCATCTCGATCGGTTCCTGCTTTTTCTTTTCTTCACGCGCTTTCTTTTTGGCTTCTTTTCTGACTGTGCGAAGACCTTTTTCAAATTCGATTTTCTGCTTTTGTCCATCCGGCTGTGTGTCTGACTTTTTCGCTTTTTCTTCCTCTTCAAACAGCAGATCCGGCCTTGGTCCCTGTCCCAGTTTCAATAGATTTTTCATAATGCCCTCTTTGAAAAATGCCCCCGATGCGATTACCGGGGGCGAAATTTAAGTTTTCCTTACATTTTTTGTATTGTCAAAAGATTTTATACATAGTGACAAGCTACAAAGTGTTCATTTCCTACATCTCTGTACTCCGGTGCTTCCTGTGCACATTTCTCTGTCGCATATGGACAGCGTGTACGGAATTTACATCCGGACGGCGGATTCGACGGAGAAGGAAGATCTCCGCTCAAAATGATACGATCTCTCTTTCTTGTCGGATCCGGCACCGGAATCGCTGACATCAGCGCTTTTGTATATGGATGCAGCGGATTGTCGAAAATTTCATTTTTATCTGCCATCTCCACAATATTTCCAAGATACATAACTGCCACACGATTACTGATGTACTCTACAACTGACAAGTCATGCGAAATGAAAATGTAGGAGAAGTTGTTTCTCTCCTGAAGATCTCCGAGCAGGTTGATGATCTGTGACTGAATAGACACGTCCAGCGCCGATACCGGCTCATCACAGACGATCAGTTCCGGATTCAGAATCAGGCTTCGTGCAATTCCGATACGCTGTCTTTGTCCACCGGAAAACTCATGCGGGTAACGGTTGATATAATACGTAGGAAGTCCGCAGATTTCCATTGTCTCCAATACCTTTTCACGTGCTTCTGCCTTACTCATCAATTTGTGATCAAGCAGAGCCTCCCCGATGATGTTTCCGACCGTCATACGGGGATTCAAAGAAGCGTAAGGATCCTGAAATACCATCTGCATCTGCAGACGTTTTGCACGCATTTCCTTTTTGGAACATTTTGCAAGGTCCTCTCCTTTGAAAATGACCTTTCCGTCTGTGATATCATGCAGTCTTAAGATCGTTCTTCCGGCTGTTGATTTTCCACATCCGGACTCACCTACGATTCCCAGTGTCTCACCACGTCTCAGTTTGAAAGAAATTCCATCTACAGCTTTGACATGTCCGACTGTTCTTGTGATCAGACCGCCACGGATCGGGAAATATTTTTTCAGATTCTGGACATCCAAAATGATTTCATTTTCTCTGTTCATTTATACTTCCTCCTTTTCCGGTGCGTTGACAAAGCATGCAACATAATGACCGTTTCCAACGTGTACCAGTTTTGGTTCTTTTTCTTTACAGCCTTCCTGACAGAACTCACATCTCTCATTGAAATGGCAGTTCTCCGGCATATTGATCGGGTTCGGAACCTGTCCCGGGATCGAATACAGACGCTCATTGTGATTGGTCTTACCGATGATCGGTTTTGATTTTAACAGCCCGATTGTATATGGATGCATCGGATTCTGGAAAATATCCAGTACTTTTCCTTTTTCCACAACATTTCCGGCATACATAACAACCACGTAATCTGCCATCTCTGCAACGACGCCCAGGTCATGCGTGATCAGCATGATGGACATATCCATTTCCTCTTTCAGCTTGCGCATCAGATCCAGAATCTGTGCCTGAATCGTTACATCCAGCGCAGTCGTCGGCTCATCTGCGATCAACAGCTTCGGATTACATACCAGAGCCATTGCAATCATGATACGCTGACGCATACCACCGGAAAGCTCGTGAGGATAGCATTCCATGATTTCTTCCGCTCTCGGAATACCAACCAGTTTTATCATTTCCAGAGCTTTTGCTCTTGCTTCTTCTTTTGTTGCATCTGTATGGAAAAGAATACTTTCCATGATCTGATGTCCGACTTTGAGTACCGGATTCAGAGAAGTCATCGGCTCCTGGAAGATCATTGCAACATCTTTTCCGTTGACATGCTCCATTTCGCTCTTGCTCAGCTTCAGTAAATCTCTTCCATCCATCAGGATCTCACCATCCACGATTTTTCCCGGAGGTGACTGAACCAGATGCATCAGAGAGAGTGAAGTAACACTCTTTCCACATCCGGATTCTCCTACTACACAGACTGTCTCTCCTTTGCGGATCTCAAAATCAACGCCGTTGACTGCCTTGACAATTCCAGCGTCTGTATAGAACCATGTATGAAGATTTTTAAATTCTATAAATGCCATAACTTTTCTCCTTGTCAAAACTTACTTAGCGTTTCATTTTCGGGTCAAATGCATCTCTGAGGCCATCACCTACAAGGTTCACCGCAAGTACTGTCAATAAGATACAGAATCCTGCCGGCATCCACAGCCATGGACGCAGTTTGAATGTCATCAGGTTTGTTCCTGCAGATACCATCTGTCCCCAGCTGGACATCGGAGGAAGTACACCGACTCCCAGATAAGACATGGTGGATTCCATGATGATCGTATCACCGATTGCCAGTGTTGCTGTAACAATGATGATCGGGATAACATTCGGCATAATATGTTTGAAAATCTTATGCAGATCGCGGATACCAAGTGATTCCGCTGCTGACATATAATCCATCTCACGGATCGAAAGTACCTGACCTCGGATATACCGGCACGTACCGGCCCATCCGATCGCCGCAAGGATTACCATCAGATAATATACACGAACTCCGGTGTCCACTTTCCAGTCTGACATCATGGCACTGAGCATGATCAGAATCGGCATCGTCGGCAGAGACAGAATAACGTCTACTACACGCATGATGACAAAATCCACAACTCCGCCATAGTATGCTGCGGTACAACCTAATAATGCACCGATAAAGATCTGAAGTGCTGTCGCCGCCAGACCAACTGTCATGGAAATACGTCCTCCATAAAGAAGACGGGTAAAGACATCTCGTCCATTTTCGTCTGTTCCAAACCAGTGCTGTGCACTCGGCGGCTGTTTTGCATTCGCAATATCAGTTGCTGTAATATCTGAATACGGAGATACGATTGGTCCCACAATACAAAGAACGATCATGACTCCTAAAAAGATCAGTCCGGCGATCGCCAGCTTGTTTCTGGACAGGCGCTTCATCGCAAGTCTCCAGGGGGATTCCATGCTTTTATTCTCTGCTGCCTGTTTTGCAATTTTCTTATTTGCATCTTGTGTTTTTTTCACGTGTCCTCCTCCTTTCTACTTCAAACGAATACGTGGGTCAACCGCACCATATAACAGGTCGGAAAGTAAGTTTCCGAGCATTGTAAGTACTGCAAGGAACATTGTGAATCCCATCATAAAGAGATAATCTCTCTTTCCGATAGAATCCAGGAATACTTTACCGATTCCAGGCCATGCAAATACAGTCTCTGTGATCATCGCACCTGCGAAAAGTCCCGGGATCGCACCACCAACATAAGTTACAATCGGAATCATCGCATTCTTTAACGCATGTTTGTAAATTACCACTTTTTCCGGAAGTCCCTTTGCACGGGCAGTTCTGATGTAATCCTGATTGATTACCTCAAGCATGGATGTACGCACATAACGCATGGTACCACCCAACTGGATCACTGTCAGTGTCACAACCGGAAGGATCATATGAAGCACTACGTCTAAAACATAAGCCCCGCCTGTATTGTTTGCTCCGGCAGTTATCATACCGTCAAGAGGAAGAACCCCCAACTTGACAGAGAACACATGCCGCAGAATCATTGCCAGGAAGAATGATGGCAGTGAAATACCGGCAAATGCTACTACCGAGAATGTATTGTCAAAAATTGAATATTGCTTGGTCGCCGAAATAACGCCGATTGGAATCGCGATCAATAGTTGCAGTATGAACGCTACAGCAGCTACTAAAAACGAGTTCCATACAAATTTACCGATGACTTCTGTTACCGGAATCTTGTAACTGATCGAGATACCAAAATCTCCTCTGATCGCATGACTTGCCCAGTTTACGTATCTTTCCGGTATCGGTTTGTCTAATCCTAAAAGTGCTTTGTTCTGCGCTATCTTCTCCGCTGTGATGTTTCCGCCTGCATGAGCATCAACGGCATCTCCCGGCAGGCTTGCTACCAAAAGAAATACAACCATAGATACACCGATCAGAATAGGAATCATCGTGAGAACACGGCGAGTTGCATATTTCCACATTTGTTAAAAACCTCCAATCTTTATTTGACTCTGTTTTGCTCATGATCAAATAACTTAATTTTGCCCGCAGGAAATAGAACGAATCGAGTTCGTATCCACCCCCTGCGGGCCGTTTGTTCGAAGGGAAACCTCGCTGGATCCCTATTTGAGCTTCAAGTCTTACGGCTTTGTTATTTTTTTAGAGTACTTCGATTACTCAACTTCAATGTTGACAATCTTATCCTGCTGATACCATTTTACATATGAGCTCTGCTCGATGTTCTGTACACGAGTGTTGTAGCAGATCAGGTCACATCTCTCGTAAATCGGGTATGTCGGAAGATCTTCATTGATCAGTTTGTAAATTTCTTTGTATTTTTCTTTCTGCTCTTCTTTCGAAGTAGAAGCCAGTGCCTCTGCGAGCATCTTGTCCAGTTCTGGATTTGCATATCCTGTGTGGTTCTGAGATCCGCCTGCTTCCGGACTTGCAAATGTTCCTGTCAGATCTGGATCTGCTGTCAGTCCCCATGCCATGAACAGCATATCAAATGTACCGTTCTGAGATTTAGACTGCAGTGTCGGCCAGTCAACATACTCTGCCTGGAAGTCGATACCAAGCTGTCCGTATGCGTCGATCATCAGTGGGATCATAGTATCTGTTACGATGTTTCCAGACATTGCACTGAAGACGATCTTCATCCGTTTTCCGTCTTTCATCAGCTTGTCGCCGTCTTTTTCCCATCCGGCTTCTTTCAGAAGCTCTGCTGCTTTGTCAAGATCATAATCGTATGTTTCCAGACCTTCGTCATCATACAGCCATGAAATCGGCGCCTGAGGAATATTCAGTGTGATTGCATACTGTCCGTAAACAGCCTGGTTCAGAGACTTACGGTCGATTGCATGAAGCAGCGCCTGACGCACTTTTGCATCCTGGAAAATCTCATTTTTATGGTTTACTGCCACATATCCATATCCAAGAGTCGGCTGGATCTTCATGTTGATGAATCCTGCTGCCTGTGCTTCTTCGATGTGGTCATCATCGCAGACAACCTGATCGTGGATATCTACATCACCTGTCTCTACTGCCTGAAGCTCTGCATTTGTAGCAACAACTTTGAAGATCAGGTTCTTTGTCTTAGGCTCTCCCAGGTAGAAGTTCGGGTTTGCTTCCAGAGTCGCAGATGTTTTTTCTTTGTACTCTTTCAATACATATGCACCATTCGATACATAGTCAACCATATTCAATGATTTGAATTTAGAAAGGTCACCTTTCTTGATCAGATCTCCATATTTTGCTGTAGAGATCGGCACTGCAGAACCTAATACATAAGGTGCACTTGTGTTTGCTGCTTCCAGAGTAATCTGGATTGTGCTTTCATCTACTACCTTGATACCGGAAATCTCAGTTGCACTTCCGTTTTTGTAATCTTCATATCCTACAACGTTTACTTTGGAAATATCCTGATATCCATCATAGCTTGGATCTGATACGACTTTATACCAGTTTACATAGTCTTCCGCTTTTACGTCTGATCCATCGTTGTATTTTTCTTTTGTCAGCTTGTATGTGTAAACTTTACCGTCATCAGAAACTGACATGCTGGCTGTACCGTCAACGATCTCTCCTTTGTCATCATTGACACTCAGAGATGCCGTTGTAGCTGTCACAACCTGGAAATCCTCATTTGCTTCCCAGTATACCGGGTTGAATACACCTGCAAAGTCTGCAACACCTGCGATCAGTGTGTCTTTTCTCTTTGCTGCTGTCTCAGGAAGTGCAGAAGGATCCTCTGCTTCGATCAGCTGGTTTGTTGCTTCTAATGAAGTATTTGTGTCCTGTGATTCTGTTTTTTCACTTGTTTTCTTATTGTCTGACCCACTGCCGCAAGCCGCAAGTGAAAGTGCCATTACTGCCGCTAAAAGGCAAGCTAATGCTTTCTTTTTCATATTTTTTCCTCCTTAAAAAATATTTATGTTGATTCCTGCATCTTCCGATTTATTTACTCTGTTTTTTCATAGCCGTATTACTCATCTGTTGCTGAAAATGCGGAAACAAACACGGATTCATCGACCGGGCTCTTATTTCATCATTACTCCCAGTTTTTCTGTCAGTGTGCGTACGCATCCGTCTTCAAACGGAACCTGAAGCCCCACTTCTTTTAACATCTCTGTATAGAAATCACTTGCAGACAGCCTGCACAGCTTCAGATAACTCTGCCATGCCGCTTTGTAGTCTTCATCCATCCAGATTTTGTACTGCATCGCACAGGTCTGTGCCAGTACATAGTCTATATAATAAAACGGAGTATCATAAATGTGAAGCTGTTTTTGCCAGAAACCACCTTTTTCCATAAATGGATCTCCTTCGTAATCAAGGTGTGGTTTGTATTCTTCCTCCAGCTTCTTCCATGCCGCATGTCTCTCATCCGGTGTCAGATCCGGATTGCTGTAGACAATATGCTGGAATTCGTCCACCATGCATCCGTACGGAATAAATGCGATCGCATCTTCCAGATGCATCTGTCTGTATGTGTCAGCTTCTTCTTTAAAAAACAAATTCATCCATGGTTCTGTAAAGAATTCCATAGACATAGAATGAATCTCTGCTGTCTCCATCGTGATATCCCAATGCTCTTCGATCGGATCACTTCCAGAAACATATCCCTGGAACGCATGACCACACTCATGTGTCACAACATCCACATCTCCGCTTGTTCCATTGAAATTGGCAAAAATAAACGGTGCGCGATATTTCGGAAGATATGTCATATAACCGCCGGCCTTTTTTGTCTTTCTGCCGAGCACATCAAAGAGTTCATTCTCCATCATAAAATCAAAGAACTCTTTTGTCTCCGGTGAAAGCTCCTCATACATCTTCTGTCCATTCGCCATGATCTCTTCCGGAGTTCCCTGTGGTTTTGGATTTCCGTCCACGAAATACATGTTCTCATCAATATAAGAAAGCTTCTGAAGACCAAGTCGTTCCCGTCTTCTCTCATGCATCTTTTCTGCAAGCGGTACGAAATACTCTTTGATCTGTCTGCGGAAATTCTCCACCTCTTCTCTTCCGTAAGAATTGCGGTTCATCCGGTAATATCCGAGTTCTACATAATTCTCATATCCGAGGAGTCTTGCCTGTGCCGTACGATTTTTCACCAGTTTATCATAGATCTCATCCAGCTCTTCTGCTTTACTCTGGAAAAACGCGCTGTACTTTTCATGCGCTCTGCGTCTGATCTCTCTGTCCTCATGTGTCATATACGGACGCAACAGGGACAGATTCAATGTCTCACCATCCCAGTCAATCTTCGCACTCGCAATCAAATTGTCATACCGGGTTGTCAGCGCATTTTCTTCCTGCATCAACGGAATGAGCTTCTCGTCCATGGCCTTGAATTCAAGCTCCATACTCTTAAATGCCACTTTTCCGATCTTCTCTTCCAGTTCTGCTTTGTATGGAGAATAATAAAGTACTTTTCTGTATTCAGTCTCCTGATTGCTGATCGTAGGCAGTACTTCATTATAATAGTCCTTCTCTTCACTGTAGAATGCATCAGCAGTATCTACATCACTGCGAATCATCGCAATCTGAATCATCGTGCTGTACTCGTCACGCAGCTCATAAAACTTTTGATGAATCGCAAACTGCTCTTCTCCGCTCTTTGCAGCCTTCAGTTCCTGTGTCAGCTCTTTGAGCCCTGCCACAACGGCATCTGTATCAACCCTCTGATAAGGCATCTCTGCAAACTTCATAGCCTTTCCTCCTTATTCTATCTATCTGCTTTTGCCCTTTTATATTTTTTCTCGTTCCTAGTGATAATAAATCACCGCGCTAAAGTGTTATTATTATAAATTGGTATTCAGATTTTTTTATTATATACCACTTCCAACACGATTTCAAGCTATTTTTAATTTTATTTTTGCAATTTCAATCTTGTTTTCTTGCATTTTAGCACTTTTTTAACTTCTATTGAGAGATAAAAGAACAAAAAACTGCAGCGAAAGCACTGCAGTTTTTCGTTTTTGTCCTTTATTTAACAAATTTTATTTTCCTGTACTTTTTTTTGCAAGCATCGAATATCTGGAATGATTTTTTCTCAGATACACAAGCAAAACACCTGTTGTCACTACCAGCACACCTGCCAGAAGCTGGGAAACAGGAAGTCCGATTCCCGGCAGGAGAAGCTGATCTGTCCGGAGTCCTTCGATCCAAGCGCGTCCAAGTCCATACCCGAACATATAAAGAAGGAACAACTCTCCCTCGTATTTTTTATGCTTTCGATATGCAAACAGCAAGATCAAAAGAGCACAGCACCACAAAGATTCATATAAAAAAGTAGGATGCACCTGAATGTATTCTACGCCATCGATCATCTGGATATGTGCTCTCATCTGCTCTGTCACATCAGAGCTTCTCACTGCATCGATCGGAAGCCGCATCGCAAACAAACTGTCCGTATATCCGCCAAACGCCTCTCTGTTAAAGAAATTCCCCCAGCGTCCCAGCATCTGTCCGTTTAACAGGGCAAGCGCGATCGTATCAAAAATCTGGGGCGCACTCAAATGCTTGATCTTCGCTGCAATGATCACAGTCAGTACTGCTGCAATCACACCGCCGTAGATTGCAAGACCGCCTTCCCGGATATTCAAAATTTCCAGAAGATTGTCTTTGTACATATCCCAGGAAAAGAGCACATAATATAATCTTGCTCCGATGATCCCGAATACAACACCGAACATTCCCATATCCAGATAACTCTCCGGATCCTGTCCGGTACGCTTCGCCTCTGATGTCGCGATCACAAAGCCCAGAAGGATCGCCGTGCCGATGATGATTCCGTAATATGCGATCTCAAATCCAAATACCGAGATTGTCTTTCCGACATGTTCCAAATGGATTCCCAGATGGGGAAAACTAATATCATAGTGCATGCTTCCTGCCTCCAATTATTATACGTTAAAGCGGAATACGATAATATCTCCGTCCTGAACTACATACTCTTTTCCTTCCAGTCTTACCAGACCTTTCTCTTTGGCAGCCGCATGTGTTCCGCATGCCATCAGATCATCATAACTTACCACCTCCGCACGGATAAATCCACGTTCGAAATCTGTATGGATCTTTCCTGCTGCCTGAGGTGCCTTTGTTCCCTTTGTGATCGTCCATGCACGGCACTCCTGCTCTCCCGCTGTCAGATAGCTGATCAGTCCGAGCAGATGATAACTTGCTTTGATCAGTTTTTCCAGACCGGACTCCTCCAGACCAAGATCATCCAGGAATAACTTTTTCTCATCCTCATCCAGCTCTGCGATCTCCTGTTCAATCTGTGCGCAGACTACAAATACTTCACAGTTCTCTTCTGCTGCGTATTCCCGCACTTTCTGTACTCCGGCATTGTCTGCACCGTCATTTGCCAGATCGTCCTCTGTCACATTTGCCGCAAAGATCACCGGCTTGTATGTCAGAAGATTGTAGCTTGTCAGCCACTCCTGTTCTTCCTCATCGTCTGTTGTAAAGCTCTTCGCCATCTTATTTTCTTCCAGATGCTCTTTGATGCGTTTTAACAGCTCCAGCTCTTTTGCTGCTGTCTTATCATTTCTGGAAAGCTTTACCACTTTTGCGATCCTTCTCTCCAAAATCTCCAGATCGGAAAAGATCAGTTCCAGGTTGATCGTCTCGATATCACGCAGCGGATCGATACTTCCGTCCACATGTACAATATTACTGTCCTCAAAACATCTCACAACATGCACAATTGCATCTACTTCTCTGATGTTGGCAAGGAACTGGTTTCCAAGTCCCTCTCCTTTTGATGCCCCCTTTACCAGACCTGCAATATCTACGAACTCAATGGCTGCCGGTGTGATCTTCTTTGTATTGTACATCTCACCCAGAACATCCAGTCTGTGATCCGGTACGGTCACAACTCCCACATTCGGGTCAATGGTACAGAACGGATAGTTTGCGGATTCTGCTCCGGCTTTTGTCAACGAATTAAATAATGTACTCTTTCCTACGTTTGGTAATCCTACGATTCCTAATTTCATTTTCTCTATTTCCTCCTATAAATCCTTTGATTTCAAGGGATTTCAGCATACTTATTTTTGCAAGTGGGCCATTTAGTGGGCCATTATATTGCCATAAGCGCTTCTGCCACCAAGTCCATTTCTTTTTTCTTTTCTTCCTCAGTAGTATGAACATATAAGTTCATCGTAATTCCAATATTCGAATGGCCCAGTAACATCTGAAGTGTTTTCGGTTTCATTCCTGCTTCAATACATCTGGTAGCAAACGTATGTCTCAAGATATGCATCGAAAATCTTGGAATTTTTGCTTTATCACAGATTTTAAACAACGCTGTATCATATGTACTGTTCTTGACAGGCGTTCCTTTTCGACACAGAAACACAAATTCTTCCCATTCTGTTGAAATTTCTGAAATCCTCTTATTCTTTTCTTTTTGTTTTTTTAGTATAGCAACCGCTTCTTCTGTTAAGGGTATCGTGCGGTAACCTGATTTACTCTTTGGTTCTCCGATACGCCACTCCTTTGCACTGTAACGATATTCCATACTTCTGCGAATCTGAATTGTTTTGGATTTTAAATCGATATCTTTCCATTTCAATCCTACCAATTCGCCTGTTCGCAATCCGGTTTGTAGTATAAAACGATACTGATTTTCATAGCTTTGACCTTCTGCGTATTGTAAAAATGTTTTTTGTATGTCTCTTGTTAATGCAACCTTCTTCTCAGATGGCTTTCCCATATCACTTTTCACAGATTTTTTACAGGGATTGCTACACAAGACTTCATTTTCTTTTGCATACTCAAACATGTTGTATAATGCAATTCTTGCCTGATAAATTGTAGATGTACGATACTCCTGATCTGCCATATCATAAAATATTTTCTGACAGTGAAGTGGTTTCACGTCTGATAGTGGCATCTCCCCAATTACCGGTTTAATATTTTTAATATATCTCTCCGTATAATTGCGAACAGTATTGGAACGGACTATTTTCTTTTTTATCCCAATCCAATAATCAAACCATTGATTGACCAGCATATCTGATGGCATTGAAATATCACTGTGTTCATCCACATAAGTTGCATCAGCAATCCACGCTCTGCATTCTTGCAGCTTTTTGAATCGTTTATGTTTTCTCTTTCCAAACCGATCTACAAATCTGGCTGAGTACAATCCCGTACTTTCCTGGGATATTCCCTTGCCAAGTTCTTTGCCTTTTAAATCTTTTCCCATATTTCAGCTCCTCTCATAAGAAGCCCTAATACAGTACCTTGTATTATACCATAGCATCTTATTTTTGTGAATATTCATTTTCATCTCCTGTCATTCATTTATATTTCCACACTTTCCGAAATGAATTTTTCAAATTCTTTTCTCTTTACAAGTTTTTTCGTACCTACGTAAAGCACAAACGGACATCTCGGTTCTTTCAAAAGACTACTTATTCTGTTTTGTCCGATATTACTGTATTCTGCTGCCTCTTCAATTGTAAGAGCCACTTTTTCACATATCGCAACATGTTGTTTGCTCATAAAATCCTTCCCTTATTATTTAACGTGCGTAGCATACACTTCTATCCGCAATACACACGATCATTCTTTGTATTCAACAACGTTTTCGCTTTCTCCATTTTCATACTTGCAATCGCTTCTCGTTTACTTGTACCTCCAACATACATTGGTGTACACATTTCTAAAATACGATCATAGATACGCCTTTTATCCAACATGGTCTCGCTTTTTATTTCTTTCAGCGGAAGATTGGTTGTGATGATCAAAGGTCGTCCCGAACGGATCCTGCGGTCTATGACGCTAAAAATAATTCCTAACGCATATTCTGAATTTCGTTCCACTCCAAGATCATCAATAATCAAAAGCTGGTAAGAAGCCAATGCATTGATATATTCCGTTTTGTCTGCCAGTGGAAATATATCATCAATAATGGTATTGAAATTTGTCATCTTTACCGTTACTTCCCGCTTAAGAAGTTCATTGGCAATGCATCCGGCAACATAACTTTTCCCGGTACCAACCGGTTCCCAGAACAAACACCCAATATGATTTCTTTTCATTTCATCCCAGTTATCAACATATTTTTTTGCTCTATGCATTACCGCACCTGACATATCTGCATTCTCAAATGTCCACTCTTCCATCCTGCTCTCGTCAAAACAGATGCTTGTATTTCTGTTGACTAATTCCCGGTGTTCTTTGTCTTTAAAATATTTTTGTTCTTCTTCATATGCTTTTCTGTCACAGGCACATTGCCTGGAATGTTTCTTCATCCCCATAAATCCACCCTCTGGGAAAAAAGCTTCTTTCGCTTCCCCACAGACTTTGCAGTATCGCAAACCATCACTGCCTACACACACGGTATCTTCTTCTCTCATCACAAACTCTCTCCTTCCCCATAGCAATAATTTACTTCATAATATTTATTTCTTTTATATTTCTCAGTTACTTTACTAGGTGCCACATTTCCGGCTTCTGCACAGCCATTTTTACAGCTAGATGATGGTTGTTTTTCCAACTCTGTTGTAGCTATCTTTTCAACCACCTTATTATCATCCAGTTGTAAACCAATCTCATCCGATGGAATTTTTACATATAAATGATTAGGTTTTGAAAATCCACCGGATCTGCGAACCAATAATCCCATATCATCTAATTCCTTCAACGCTGTTTTTACAGAAGATTTGCATTTATCGATTTGAACAGACAATTCTTCTATTGGAAATATCAAATAAACATTTCCATACTTGTCTATCCAGCTATTCTTTCTCGATATCCGCGCCCGGTCATACAAAATCATATAAAGAAATTTTGCAGTTTGAGAAATTCGCAGCTTTAATAAAAACTTCGGAAACTGGAAGTACTGAAGCATCTGCTCTGACTCCTTCATGTATTCATATTTCATTCTTTTCTCGCCTCATTTCTGTTTCTAATTATTGTAAAAATCATTTTTATGCCGGCTCAAAAATGTCCTTACATATATTCAAAAGATGAAGGGCATAAATACAGGCTCTTGAGGAAAGTTTTTTATTTTTCCCGCCCAAATACCCTTTCATTAATACGAAACGCTGAGAGGCATTTTTACAGCCCCCTGATGAAATTTTTTAATTTTTTCGGTTAATTGAATATTTGAAAACAAAAAACACCCACCTATTCCAGGTGAATGCCTTATCAAAATTTCCTTATTTTGTTGTCTGTGACACTTACTCAGAAACGCTTGCGTGTCTGCTAAAATGTAATTGCCAGCAATTATATTTTCACGTGGGTATGGGGACGTAATCCCCATCAAGTCTGCTACTCGTAAGTAATACAAAATTGTCAAAATGACAATACTGTAATACACGGGTGGATCTTGCTCTTGTTGTAACATATTAATTTATACAATAATAGGCCCAAATGGACACTTTCACCATTTGAGCCTATATATTATATGTCTTTTGGATAATAACTCAAAAAATGTGTAACCGCAACATTAATAAGCAATAAAGATAATATTACACCTACAGTAATATGAATTGGCCAATAAAATGTAAAATATGACAATTTATTTTCCATATAAATTTTTACTCCAACCAAAGTTGCTGCTCCTACTGTGAACATCATTCCCACCACGCACATAAAATAATAACTACCTTCTCCAAAAAGCATTAATTTCATTTGTTTATCCGTCATCCCGATACTTTTCATAATATCAAATTCTTTTCTCCGAGCGTACATCCCGGTAAATACGACGTTACAATAATTGGTCAATCCCGCAATGAATAATATGATACTTATAGCACCTAGGAGAATTCGATTTCCTCTCATATATGTTTCTTTTTGTTGCATCAGGTCTGATTTACAGATAACAAAAACTCCTGCTTCGCCTGTGCCTTCATCCATCGATACTTCTGTCATTTCGGATCGTTTCTTATTTTCCTCGGATATCAGCTCGCTGATCTGTGTTTTCACATAAGGTTCTTTTTCCGGATCAGCAGTTAATTCCATTGCTAATATCTTTTTCTCAGTTGGTATCTTTTGAAAGCCTTTCTCACTGATAAAATAATATAAGCTGCCTTCTCTACCATGCCAGGATTGATGTATTTCTGGGAAATTATCACTTTGCCTGTCTAAATAACCACATAGAGTAAATGTTTCGGATTCCTTTTGAGGAAATTCCTCTTCCTGTTGTTTCTCTTTACTATCAGAATTACTTTGTTCTTTTCTACGAATCGCATCTTCTTTTGAAAGCAAAGTTTTAAAATATACCGGTTCGCCAATTGCTTCATCTGCAAGTTTTTGTTGTTCCGGGGTCAGCATATGATCATGTATAATCAATACGCCAGTCCCTTCTTCCAAAGATTTTACATCAATATTTAATTGATTATCCTGTACATATTTCTTAAGCGACAAGATTTGATCTTCGTCTATAACTTGTACAGTATCCCAGGTGATTCCTTCCACCATATTATCATTTGTAAGATCCGAAAGCCCTTCGTCATAAGGGCGGATGCCTTTTCTGGACATAACTGTAGTTACATAAGCTCCTTCGATCAGATTGGAATTTTCCCAATCAATACCTTCCATCTTATGTAGTTTTTTCTCCAACTCTTGAGAGATTGGTGAAAATTCATCATAATCGTTATCATACAGCAGTTCCACACCATCTCCCTGTGTCAGCAAAGGATCAACATCAATTTCTCTGGTTTTATATTCTTCTCCATAACCCATGCTTTGCCCAAATTGACTAAACTCTCCTGCCAGCAAAAAATCAGGTCGTTTTTCAAGAAGATGCTTATAATCACAGCCATTTATAAGTACATTCATTAGAATAAAAGACAGGACTCCTAAAAATATGGAAAGGCTTGTAATGATAAATCGTGTTTTATGCCGCGTTATATTCCCCCATGCAATATAGAACATTTCTCCTATTTCAGAACGTTTCAACACCATTTCCACGGGATGTTTTATTTTTCTGTTAAGCTTATTTCCATCATAAGTGGCACTCTCAACGCAAGACAGAGTCGTTATTTTTCTAATAACACCTTCCGATGCTATCCACAGAATTCCATTTACAAATAGAACAGAAATCAAAAGAATCCACGGCCTGAAAAAGGAAAGTATCGTGTTTCCTCCCATTTCCTGATAAAAATGAAAGCCTAATATTTTCGGTATCAATAAAATCAAAATCAGTGCAGAAATCAAACTTCCCAAAGCAGAGCCTTTTAACATGAGTAATCGCATTTGTTTCCGGTAAATTTTTGTAATCTGTCTTTCTGTAGCTCCAATTGTATGGAGCAGTCCGAGATTTTGAATATCTTCACTCATGGATATCCAAAGGACATTGCACACAAGGAAATATATTCCGCACAAAATGCCCAGCGTTCCCAATATCACCATCTCATATCCACCTGCGAATTTAGAAACGGCCGTATATTGTGCTGTATCAGAAACATATATCTTCTGTTCTGCACTCTTCATCGGCAATGTCTGATATAATTTTTCTTCTGTTTTGCTTCTGCTTAAATGATTACTCTGACTGAAAAGTAACGTATAAGGTCCTTTTTCCAGACTCAACTCATTAATTTTGTCATGTGAAATGTATCCGATTGACAATTCATTTCCAGAGTCCGTATACCAGCCACATAGTTCGAATTTTTCTTTCGAATGTTCGAACGCACCTTTGTATACATCTAAGTTTATTTCCATTCCCTGTTCCGGTTCAGAAATACCAAGTTTTTTCAATGCCCTCTCAGATAATAGAATTTCCTCCTTTTTCTGTGGGTAGCTTCCAATCACATTGGTATATGCCGGCTTCAAAAAAGAGTTCCAGCTTTCCAAGTCAGCCCATACTACGTTGCATATCGTTTTTGCATTGTTCTCTGAAACTTCTGTAGCTTCACCTACAAAAATGCTTTTCCCAACCTGTTTTATATAATCCAGTTGTTTTAATTTTGCATATTGTTCTTCTGTTCCATCTTCTATTCTGCCCGAAGAAGCAGCTCCATTTTCTCTGATTAATCTTATTTCTTCTGCCTGTATTTTCCCAAAAGAGATTCCGAATACCATGGTAATCGCAACAATACCGATTACTACCGAGCAAAATAAAATCGAATTTCTTACCTTTTTTGTGCCTGCAAAATTCTTAGCCAGAAATCGGATTATGTCTTTATTGTTATTTGGAATGTTCTTATGAAACATAATGATACCTCCTAACAATCGTTACAATCTCTTGTATAGATTTTCCCATCGGACATACGTATTACTCTGTCTGCCATCTGTGCTACTTCCTCTTGATGAGTTACGATCAATGTCGTCTGATGGAATCTTGCGGCACAGGATTTTAGTAATCCCACAACTTCCATACTTGTAACAGAATCCAGATTTCCAGTCGGTTCATCCGCTAGGACAATGGCCGGTTTCGTTAATAATGCCCGCGCTATAGAAACTCGCTGTTGCTGCCCACCGGACAGTGTTGATGGGAAACGTTCTAATTTATCTTTTAGTCCAAGTGTTTCTACAATTTCATTGAAAAAATCCACATCGATTTCCTTACCATCCAGTCGCATCGGAAGAACTATATTTTCGCGTATGCTAAGAGAAGGTATCAAATTATATTGCTGAAATACAAATCCAATATTTCTTCTTCTGAATATCGTTCTTTCTTCCTTGTTAAGATCTTTTAAACTTGTATTTCTGATCCAAACACCTCCAAAATCCGGAGTGTCAAGACCGCCCAAAATGTTCATAAGTGTTGTCTTTCCACATCCAGACGTACCGACAACCGCTATAAATTCGCCCTCTTCCACTGTCAACGACACACCATCTAAAGCACGCACTTCATATGTATCGGATGTATAATATTTTTTTAGATTCATGGCTTTGATTATATCCATCTTTTCTGTAAACTCCTTTCGTAAATGCTACCTTTAACTCAGCCATAATCTATTGTACATGGTACCTCTTACAAATTTCTTACAAGTTGCATATGAACTGTCTATACCGGAAGATTCACCTCTATAAGCAACCCTGGATTCATTTGTTTTGCTTTTATCATCCCTTTTTGTAATAAAACAATCTCTCTGGAAAGATATAAACCAATTCCGCATCCTTCCTGCCCTCTTGCCTGCTCACCACGATAAAATCTTTGAAAAATTTTATTTTCTTCTCCATCTCTTATCCCGATTCCATAATCTCTTACTTGAATTTTATAAAACATTTCTGTCTGTTTCATTGTGATATTGATCGTGCTGTTGTTTTTACTATATTTGACTGCATTATCAAACACATTATAAAATGCCTCACACATCCAGTTTTTATCATGTTCGCAAATGATTTTCTCTGGCAATTCTACTTGAAAAAAGATACCTTTATCTTCTGCCTTTTTTTGTATTTGCCCTAATGCATTTAGAATTGTTTCAACAAGATTTTCTTTTTGCATGTGAACTTGTATGATTCCTTGCTCTAATCGAGCAGTTTTTATAAAGCTTTCCACTAAAAAACATAATTGTTCTTCACTTGTTCGCAAGTCTTTCATGTATTCTGTATTCAATACTTCTTGCGTTTCATCCAATGACTCTTGCAGCAATTCTGTATAATTTTTTATATTCGCCAGCGGTGTCCTTAGTTGATGCGCAATCTCAGAAATCAATTTTTGTATCTCATATTGACTTTTTTCGGCCTCTTTTCTTCTTCCTTCTAACATTTCCTGTAAACGGATTAACTGATTGGCTGTTTTAGAATAAAGCGTTTCCTTCCCTATATCAGAATCATCTAAGTCATTGCCATTTATTAAAGATTCGGTCAGTTTATATATTTTGTTCATTTCCTTTGTTCTAAAATGATTCTCAACTAAATATACAGTGCTTCCTCCGAGTATGAAACCTACTAAAAATACTGTGAAAATTGCTACAGCCATGCTAATCTCCCATTCTATATCCCATTCCAAATACATTACTGATAACATTCGATGAATCATTTAATTTCTTTTTCAATCTGCTGATCATAACGCTAATTGTGTTAGGATCAATAAATTCACTATCGATTCCCCATATATTTTCCATTATCATCTCTTTTGTAAGAACCTGATTCTGGTTCATAATAAAATATTCCAAAAGCTGATACTCTTTGAGTGTTAACGATATTTCTGTTTTTCCTACAAAAACCTGTTTTCTATCCGAATACAAGATAACCTGCCCGCACATAAAAACATTTTCATTTGATTTTCTCTTCAAAACAACTTCCATACGTTTTAACAATACCTTTATTGAAAATGGTTTGACCACATAATCATCTGCTCCTATATCAAACGCTTTTAACATATCTTTTTCATCATCTTTTGCAGTTAAAAAAATTGCCGGGATTCTTCCATTTTTTTGAAGTTCCTGATATAGATTTATTCCATCTCCATCCGGTAATCCAATATCTACAATCAACAAATCTACAGAACTATCTATATTTTTAATTGCTTCTTTTCTTGAAGCAGCAAGAATCGTTGTATAACCTTGATTTTGCAATGATGTATCTAAGGCTTTTCTCAACAAATTGTCATCTTCTATAATTCCTATTACCATACACACCTCCTGATTTTTCTAGAATATAATACAAAAAAGTCCATTACAATATACATAACACCTCTGCATATTGTAACGGACTTTTTTCAAACCCAGACTTGGTGCAAGCACCATTTCTGATAAAAACCTCGAAAGTTTTTGTTCTATGTGCATATATTACCCAATTTCATTCACAAAGTCAATATGTTTTCTACTAAATTTTCAAGTACCTTTTATGTTTTGGATTATTATTTTGCTTCTCAATATATTGTATTACTCCACTAATGAATTTATACGCTTCAGCAATAACCTGATTTTTTTCAAAATACTCTTTGTACTTCAAAACTCTTCCATCTTTTTCACAGAAAAAATGGTACAATTCATCCATTGTTTTATCACGCATATTACGGTTAGCAGCCTCCTTTAAAAGGTCATTATAAACAAATAGCAGTGCTACAAAATCATGAAATGCAGGATAAGCCATATATTTACTACGAGCATGTAAACTAATTTCCTTTTGAGCCTGAGATAATGCATTTGTCAACTTGATGGTCTTTCGAAATTTTTTCTCTCCCTTAGGTTTCATAATTGAACTCATCAAACAATTGCTATGAGCTGCCGCATTTCTTAAAAATTTAATAGATTGTAAATAATCACTGTAATTTGCTGATTTATACTCTTGATAATATATGGTATATAACTCCACAAATTTCCCAAATGATAATAATTCAACCAAATTCCAAACGGAATATTCCTCATCCATTGAATGTTTCTCTGCTAAATCAGATGTGAAATTATATGAATTTGCTTTCTGTAGTATTTCTATCTTTGTATTAGGATATGCCCAAAAATATTTTTTGACAATATTATATCCATCTTCTTTTTCATTTCGACTGACATCATATAACATCCTTGTTTTTAGTATGTGCTCTACGTCTAAACACATACCCAAAATTATTTTTCGAAGATACATATCTAGCTTCGACAATTCCACTAAGTACGCAAATTCTAAATTTACATACTTACCATTTTTCGGATTAATAGGATAATTTTTTGCATATGATTTCAATTTGAAATAATAATTATTGTAGCGAAGAAATTTTTTTGCATCCTCTTCACACATTATTTCAAAAGTAACTCCTTTTTTCTTGAGATCTTCAATTTGCTCATCTATTGTAAGTTTCTTTTTCATCGTAAAAGCTCAACCTTTTTCCGTTATTTATATCATTTCCATAAATATCATAGCAATGAATTTTACAAATAGCAACTATTGTTTATACTTCGTTAATAGCTGTAGCCACTTCATAATTTTCCAGCAAAGAATCACTTAAAATATTTACAATATTTTTCCAAAAAAGAAGCGCTCATACAGGCGCTTCTTCTTACCATATTAGGACTTCGATCAAAAAGTCAGTGGGCCACAAAGTGGGCCATTTTTCAAAAACTTACATGAATTTATATAGAGTTTTATCCACGTCTAAAATCCGCTAAATGCTCTAGCTATCAGCATTTAAAGGCATTTAACAACTTATATGGACATTTATGAAATTGGCCTCATAATAACGATTCCTAATTTCATTTTTTCTATTTCCTCCTCTAATCCCGCGTCTCCATCAGGATCACGATTCCCTCCGGAAACGTGATCCTGACCGCCTCCTCTGCAAATGCATTGCTTACACAGAGACTGTCATACGCCGTTAATTTATGATTTTTCAGCGGATACTTCGCGCCCTCAATATTAAATTTCTCCACACTCTTTCCCAGTGGAAACACCGAAAAGTACGGTCCGTATGCCTCTTTCTTTGAAAGTGTGATCTCCCGGTCCAAGAGCCGGATCCGATTACGACTGTCCACGATCCGCACATCTGCTCCTGCATCCAGTCCGATTTTTAAACACTGCACATTCGCCCATATATGATCGATCCGATTTCCGGTCGCCCCCAGGATCAGGATATTCTTTCTTCCCAGATCCAGACACAAACGCAGTGCGATTTCTGTATCTGAGGCATCTTTGACCGGATTGAACTTGCGGATCGGCACTTTTGTTTCTTTCTCATAGTACCCTAAAATTTCACCGGATACGCTGTCAAAATCTCCCACAATATAATTCGGGCAGATTTCATGCCTGTAAAGAAACTCCAGTCCTCTGTCCACTCCTATGATAAACTCAATCTCCGGATTTTCCAGAACAGATCTTGCAAATTCTTCTTCCAGCATCCCGCCGCTTACGATCACAGTCCATCTATTCATTGGCGCTTAAAATCTCCATAAATCCTTTTACATTCTCTGCCACATTTCCTTTGAACACAGCAGAGCCTGCCACGATCACATTCGCTCCCGCATTCAGCACTTCTTTGACATTGCTGTGGTAAATTCCTCCATCCACTTCAATGTCTGCCTGGATCCCTCTTGCATTCAGCAGATTTCTTAATTCTTTGATCTTGTCCAACGACTCCGGAATAAATGCCTGTCCGCCAAATCCCGGTTCTACAGACATGATCAGAAACATCTCCGTTTTATCCAGTACCGGTTCCAGTGCAGATACCGGTGTATTCGGTTTAATCGATACTCCCGCCTTCATTCCGCATGCATGGATCTTATCCACAGTTTCCACCAGATTCTCACATGCTTCTACATGAACCGTCAGAATATCAGCTCCTGCTTTTGCAAAATCTTCCACATAACGAATCGGCTCTGTAACCATCAGATGCACATCCATCACCTGCTGTGTATGCCCTTTGATGGATGCAAGAACCGGCATTCCGAAAGAAATACTCGGCACAAACATTCCATCCATCACATCAAAATGGATATACTCCGCTCCTGCTGCTTCTGTCTCTTTTAACTGCTCGCCAAGTCTTTTAAAGTCTGCCGACAAAATCGATGGTGCAATTCTGTTTTTCATAAATCAATACCTCTTCTTTTCTTTCAATTCTGTATACATCTCCAGATAATTTTTATATCGGATCGGATGGATTTTTCCCTCTTCCAGCGCCTCTTTTACCGCACATCCCGGTTCATGCACGTGATCGCATCCCTGAAACCGGCACTGCCCTTCATAGGAAGCAAATTCCCGAAAATAGTACTTCAATTCTTCTTTTTCAAAATCATTGACATAAAGCGAGCTGAATCCCGGCGTATCCATAATGTAGGAATCCGCATCTACTGCGATCAGCTCAGAATGCCTTGTGGTATGCTTTCCACGTTCAATCTTTCTGCTGATCGTTCCGGTTTCCATCTGCACCTGATTCTGAAGCAGATTGATCAGAGACGATTTCCCGACTCCGGAAGGTCCTGCGATCGCCGTTGTCTTTTTCAGCAGAAGACGACGGATTTCTTCTATATTCTCCTGCTCCAGTGCACTGGTAAATACGATCGGATATCCACATTTCTCATAGATTGCTTCTAATTCTGCAATTTCCGAACTGGTCGCAATGTCTTTCTTATTAAAACACAAAACTACCGGTATCTCTTTTCGCTCCATCATGACCAGAAACCGGTCCAGAAGATTGAAATGCGGCGTCGGCTTTGTCACTGCGAACACCACCAGTGCCTGATCGATGTTTGCCACTGCCGGACGGATCAGCTCATTCTTTCTGGGAAAAATCTCCACAATATTCCCTGTCTTATTTTCTTCATCCAGTATTTCTATTCGGACATTGTCCCCTACTAAAGGCTTGATCTTCTCCTTTCGGAACACGCCTTTTGCCTTACACTCATAAACACCGGATTCTACTACGTTTACGTAGTAGAATCCGGCAATTCCCTTGATTATTTTTCCCTGCATAATTTCCTCTGCTGTCAGTGGTTCGCTCCTGACGATGAACCACCGTTTGATCCGCTGTCATTTCCATTATTGTTATCTCCGTCTGTCGGCGGATCCGGTGTCACATTTTCCGGTCCGAGACTGACCACAATATCAACTGTTGACCCTTTTTCGATCTGACTTCCAGGTGTCACAGACTGACTGATTACATATCCTTTTGTAACAGTAGAATCATAAGATTCTGTCACATTCGCTGTCAGACCTAATCCGGAAAGCTTTGCTTCTGCCTGACTTCTTGTCAGACCGGAGAGAGTCGGTACTTCTACAGTCTCTGTCTTCTTGCCTTTGCTCAGGACATAATTGACAGTCGTTCCTTTTTCCACCTGTTCACCAGCTGCCGGCACTGTCCGGATAATGGTGCCTTCCTCATACTCATCACTATACTCACTGGAGCTTTCACTTCCAAGTGTCAGTCCCACTCCCTGCAGCGTAGTCTGGGCACTGTCCGGATCCGCACCGGATACATCCGGTACACTGATCTTCTCTTTGCCCATGCTGACAACCATTGTCACTGTATTGCCCTCTGCCCACTCTGTTCCGGCTGTCGGATTTGTGGAAATCACATATCCCTGCGGCACACTGTCGCTGTAATCTGTCTCAGATGCCACAACAAACCCTTTGTCTTCCAGCTGCTTTTGTGCATCCGCCTCAGATTTTCCTGTTACATTCGGTACTTTGGCAGTTTTTTCTGCCGGTCCGCTGCTGATCTTCACAGTGACCGTCGAATTCTCTTTTACTTTTTCTCCTGGTTTTGGATCCTGTTCCGCAATCTCGCCTTTTTCATATTTGTCTGAAGCGACCTGACCTGCTGACTGATATCCGATGTTCTTCTTTGTGAGTGCTTTTCTTGCATCTTCTTCCGTCATTCCCCGAATATCCGGTACAGAAACCTTCTTTTCCTTCTCTTCGGTCACTACCTTGCCAGGCATGAATCCGCCGACTGCCTTACTGATTCCAAAGATCACTCCGATCGCAACAATAACTGCCACAACAATCATCAAAATCTTTGTGACCTTTTTCATCTGTGGATCGACTTCTTCTTTTTTGCCTTTTCTGCCATCTTCCCGACGATTTCTTCGATCGTATGAATCATCATCATACTCCTCGTCGTCATAGGATTCGTCCGGATCATCATAGTCCTCACCGTCATAATCCCGATTCTGAACTCTTGCGATCTCCTGCGTATCCATGACCACAGTCTCATCCACATTGTTCACTTTTGGTCCGTTTGAAATAAATCCTCCCTGCGGATCTACCAGTGCCCGTTTCAGATCAAGCAAAAGCTCTTCGCAGTTCTGATACCGATACATAGGACTCTTCTGTGTACATTTTAAAATAATCTTCTCCAGGCTCTTTGGCGTATCCGGCACTTCCACAATTGGAGAAATAATTTCCTCCTGCAAGTGCTTGATCGCCACAGTGACCGTAGACTCGCCATCAAACGGAACATGCCCTGTCACCATTTCATACATACTGATACCGGCAGAATAAATATCACTTTTTTCATCTACCACGCCGCCCCTTGCCTGCTCCGGCGATGTGTAATGAACCGATCCCATCACGCTGGTGCTGATCGTATTGGACGAAGTCGTTGCTCTTGCAATTCCAAAATCTGTAACTTTTACTTTTCCGTCTTTTGAAATAATGATATTCTGCGGTTTGATATCCCGATGTATGATATGCTGGTTGTGGGCTGCCTGAATTCCCGTCACCATCTGAATGGAAATGCTGATCGTCTCTTTTGCAGAGAGTCTGCCTTTTTTCTCGATATATTCTTTTAATGTGATGCCTTCCACAAGCTCCATCACCATATAATAAACTCCGCGGTCCTGCCCCACATCATATACGTTGACTACGTTCGGATGCATCAGACCTGCTGCTGCCTGAGCTTCGCTTAAGAACTTTTTGATAAAAGTCTCATCTGAGCGAAAATCGCTCTTCAGCACCTTGATCGCCACATACCGGTTCAGCTTATGGTCTTTGCCCTTATACACATCCGCCATACCGCCGGAACCGATACGATCCAGGATTTCATAGCGCTTTCCTAAAAAGATACCTTCTTTTAACATATACTCACCTCATCTGCGAACGGCTCTACCAGTACGATCCCGATATTGTCCGTACCACCGTTCTCTTTTGCCGTTTCTACCAGAGACTGTGCAGATTCCACAATATCTCTGCCCCCCTGTACAATATGGAACAGCTCTTCATCCTCCACCATATTGCTGAGTCCGTCTGTACACATCAGAATGATGTCTCCCTTTTTCAGACGGTGCTCATAAAAATCAACCTCTACGCTGTCTTTTGCACCGATTGCTCTCGTAATAATATTTTTATCCGGGTGATGCTTTGCTTCCTCCGGCTTGATCCCGCCAAGGCGTACCATCTCTTCCACCAGAGAATGGTCTTTTGTAAGCTGTACGATACCCTGATTGATCAGATACAGCCTGCTGTCTCCCACATTTGCAAAATACATCATCTGGTTGACGATCGTTGCCAGTACTACCGTAGTCCCCATCCCCTTTAAATGAGGATCCTCGGAAGCTTTTTTGATGATCTCTCTGTTGGCTGTCTTGATCGCCGAAACAAGCGCTCTCTCTACGTCCTGCTCACTGGTATTCTCCAGCTCTCGTTTTAAAACTTCCACTGTATACTTAGAAGCATAATCACCTGCCTGATGACCGCCCATTCCGTCTGCTACAACAAACAGATTCGGAAGAGGTCCCAGAGAATTGTCTGTCATATAGACATAGTCTTGATTCACTTGTCTTACCATCCCAACATCTGTAATGGAAAATGTCTTCATACGCTCTCTCCTTTACTCATTCTCTGTTTTTACATAGCGTCTTCTGAGCTGACCACAGGCGCCGTCAATATCTGCGCCCATTTCTCTTCTTATAGTAACATTTATTCCGCTTTTTTCAAGTTTATTTTTGAAATTCAACGCATTTTTGCGGGAAGGCTGCTGAAAATCACGCTCTTTGATCGGATTGACCGGAATCAGATTCAAATGGCAGTTGCGGGATTTTAAGATTCCGATCAGTTCCTCTGCATCTTCCTGTGTGTCATTCACTCCGTGAACAAGGCTGTATTCAAAAGTCACCCTTCTTCCTGTCTCCTGAAAATAAAAATCACATGCTTTGAGCACTTCCTGCAAGTCATATTTATTTGCCACCGGCATGAGCTGCTTTCTCTTTTCCTGAGTAGAGCCGTGCAGAGAAAGTGCCAGTGTGATCTGCAGATGCTCCATGGCAAGCTCGCGGATCTTCGGCACGATCCCACAGGTGGAAACCGTGAGATTTCTCTGGCTGATATGCAGTCCGTGTTCATCTGTAAGCATACGGACAAATGTCAGGAAATTCTCATAATTATCCATGGGTTCTCCGGTTCCCATCACAACAACATTGGAGACTCTTTCTCCTGTGATCTTCTGGATTTGATAAATCTGCCCCAGCATCTCAGACGGCGACAGATTTCTCTCCAGCCCACCGATGGTAGAAGCACAGAATCTGCATCCCATCCGGCAGCCCACCTGAGAAGAAATGCAGACGGAATTTCCGTGCTTGTAGCGCATCAGCACACTTTCCACCACATTTCCGTCAGAAAGCTGAAATAAAAACTTATTCGTTGCGTCAATCTTCGAAATCTGACGCTCCAGCATTTTTACCGGAAGGATCTCATATTCCGCCTCCAGTTTTTCCCGGAGCGCTTTGGAGAGATTCGTCATCTCTTCAAAACTGTCAGCAAGCTTTACATGCAGCCATTCATAAATCTGCTTTGCACGAAATTTCTTTTCCCCGATCTGTTCCATCTCTGCGGCCAATTGTTCATATGTATATGCGCGAATATCTTTCTTCATCCTTTTTCTATCCTTTTATTTCTTTCCAAATCTGGCAATAAAAAAGCCGTCACTTTTATGAATTCCCGGGAGCAGCTGCAGACATCCTGCTTCTTCCACACTATTCTGAAGAGTGCTGCACAGTCTGTCCGCGATCGGATCCAGTACAAATTCCGGAAATTCTTTTAAAAACCAGTGTACATTTTCTATATTTTCTGCCGGATTGATCGTACAGGTGCTGTAGATCAGCGTTCCTCCCGGCCGGACATAGGACGCAGCATTTTTCAGAATCTCCCTCTGCAGTCCTGCCAGCTCTTTGGTGCTCTGTTCGGTTGCTTTATATTTTAAATCTGTCTTTTTTGCAAGAACCCCTAATCCGGAACAGGGCAGATCTGCAATCACAAGATCCGCCGCATCTTTTACATCCGCATCACAGACAGTCGCATCTTTTTGTACTGCGTGAATATTCGTAAGACCGCTTCTCTCGATATTTTCCGTGATCAATCCTACTTTATACAGGCTTAGATCTCTGGCTTCTACACTTCCTGTTCCCCGCAGTTTTTCTGCAACATGAAGTGCTTTTCCGCCCGGTGCCGCACAGACATCGATCACCCGATCCCCTTTCTTTGGATCTGCGAGTTCACCCACCAGCATGGAACTGATATCCTGGACATAAAACTCTCCCTTTTGAAAACTTTCCAGCTCTGAAAGATGATCATAGTCCTGAATCCAGAACGCGTAGGACAGATATGGATGCGGCGTTACCGTAACCCCTTCCTTTTGCAGGCTTTCTTTCAGATTTTCCGGCGTTGTCTTTGCCAGATTACACCGGATCGTCACCGGTGTCTCTTCCTGGAAGGCCTGCAGCATGGATTCGATCACATCCAGATCATAAGTCTTCTTCCACAATTTTAAAATCCACTCCGGCATGGAATACACAACAGACAGCCGTTCGATCCCCTCTGTGGGATACTCTACCTGATCCAGACCTCGCGCCACATTGCGGAGCACTCCGTTTACAAATCCACGCAGGGTGCCGAATCCTTTTTTCACTGCCAGCTTTACTGCCTCGTTGCACACTGCCGAATCCGGCACGCTGTCCATATACTTCAGCTGATATACAGCACTTCTCAAAATATTGCGGATAACCGGCTTCATCTTGTTGACCTTCACTTTGGAAAACTGATTCAAAATATAATCCAGTTCGATCATGTGCTCCAGTGTTCCTTCAGTCACTCTCGTGATAAATGCGCGTTCCTTTTTCTCCAGATACTGATATTTTTCCAGGACGGCATTCAATGCAAGATGGCTGTAGACATTCTGCTGTGTCACCTCCATCAGGATTGCCAGCACCAGTTCTCTCTCTGTCACCTGTTTAGTCATCTCTTCTTCCTCCGCTTATGATCAACAGACGAAGCAGCTGCAGAATCATAGATGCGGCACTTGCCACATACGTCATCGCTGCCGCCCGCAGCACTGCCTTTGTCTGACTTAATTCTTCCGGATATAACATTCCGGATGTTTCCAAAATACGGATTGCACGGCTGGAGGCATTAAATTCTACCGGCAATGTCACGATCTGAAACAGCACTGCAGCCGAAAACAGCAAAATTCCGAGATTGATCAGCAGACTTGCTGTATTTCCATTCATGAATAATCCGATAATGATCAGCGGCCAGGCTGCCATAGAGCCGAAATTCGCAACAGGTACCAGAGCACCTCTGATCTGAAGAGGCGCATACCCTTTCGCATGCTGGATTGCATGCCCGCATTCATGCGCAGCCACACCGATGGCGGCCACCGATGCTGAGTTATAGGTTGCATCAGAAAGCCCCAGCGTCTTATTTGCCGGATTATAATGATCTGTCAGATTGCCCGGAATGTGATGTACTGTTACATCATAAATCCCGTTTGCATGCAGGATTCGCTCTGCTGCATCCTTCCCTGTCATACCGGACCGGCTCCGCACCTGTGCATATCTTCGATAGGTACTGTTGACATGCGCCGAAGCTGCCATACATATTACGGCTCCGATAATCACTAATATATAAGTAGGATCATAGTAAAAAAACATGCTCTTCCTCCAATCCTTTTATTTATGAATGAAACAACGTTCCTTCTTCGAGATGATATCCTCTTAAAAATGCATCTGTCTTCATTCTCTTCTTTCCCGGAATCTGCAATTCCTGTACGATTAAAGTTCCATCTCCTGTCTGCACAGAAAAACTGTCTTTTGTCACATCTGTAACCGTTCCCGGCTGTGCCTTCGTCTGCTCTTTTGAGACTTTTGCACTCCAGATCTTCACCACTTTATTCTCCCAGTGTGTATACGCACTCGGCCAGGAATTTAATCCCCGGATCAGTCTCTCGATTGCTTCTGCGGAAGCATTCCAATCGATGTTTCCCATTTTTTTGTTCAACATACTTGCATAATGTGTAGGAGTCTCTCCCTGTTTTTGAGGAACGATGGTTCCTTCTTCCAGTGCTTTTAATGTCTCCACGCAAAGTGCTGCTCCGGCTTTTGACAATTTGTCATGAAGACTCTCTCCCGTCTCTTCTGCCGTGATCGGCACTTCGGTCTTAAGCAACATGTCACCCGTATCCAGACCTTCATCCATCTGCATGGTGGTCACACCTGTCACATCTTCTCCGTCAATGATCGCCCACTGGATCGGTGCCGCTCCTCTATATTTCGGAAGCAGAGACGCATGTACATTGACACATCCATATGGTGTCAGTTCCAGAATTGCTTTCGGAAGAATCTGTCCGAAAGCGACCACTACGATCACATCTGCCTTATATCCTGCCAGTTCTTCCACACAGGCCGCTTCTCTTACCTTGATCGGCTGAAATACCGGGATTCCATGAGAAAGTGCCGCCTCTTTCACCGGCGGAAACTGCATCTCCTTGCCTCTTCCTTTTGGCTTATCCGGCTGCGTCACTGCCAGACACACCTCATGCCCGGCTTCAATCAGCGCTTCCAGTGTTCCCACCGAAAAATCCGGTGTTCCCATAAAAATCACACGCATCTATTCTACCTCCTCTTCCGGTGGTTCTACATCATGCAGTCCGTCCTCCACACGTTCTACATACATATGTCCTGCAAGATGATCGATCTCATGACAGAATGCTCTTGCAAGAAGACCTTCGCCTTCCAGTTCCACTTCTTCCATTTCTTCATTGAGTGCACGTACCTTCACATAGTTTGGTCTTGTCACGATCCCCCATTTGCCCGGCAGGCTTAAGCATCCCTCTTCGCCTGTCTGCTCTCCGGATGTCTCAATGATCTCCGGGTTGATCAGCACGATCGGGCCTTCTCCCACATCGATCACAACGATCTGCTTCAAGACTCCCACCTGAGGTGCTGCCAGTCCCACACCATATTTTTCATACATCGTATCCAGCATATCCTCGATCAAAATTTTTGTGCGCATCGTCATCTTTGTGACCGGTTTGCACTGTTTTTCCAAAATGTCATCTCCCATGATCCTGACTTCTCTGATTGCCATAATTTCACTGTTCCCTTCTATTTATTCTTTGTTATCTTTTAAAAAACATGCATCGGATTGAAATCAAACTGAATCCGCATCTTGCGATATCCCGGATTTACTTCAATATATTGTTCCAATCCGTTCTTTATCCTCACAAGTGTATCATAATTTTCATCTTTTATGTAGATTACTTTGCGATACACATCATTAATCTTTCCGATTCCCGGACTTGCAGGTCCGATGATCTTCGCAGTTTCTTTCGGAGCAATCCGGATCGAAAACTCTTTTAAATACTTACACCCTGTCTCTAACAGCACCTCATCCTCACAGCTTACCAGAACTGCAAGCAGATTTTCTACCGGGGGATATCCCATGATCTGCCGATACCGGATCTCCTCCTCATAAAACGCCTCATAATCCTGTGCTGCGGCGGTTACGATACTGTAATGCGTGGGAGTGTAGGTCTGGATCACAGCTTCTCCTTCTTTCTGCCCCCGTCCGGCTCGCCCTGCCGCCTGTGTCAAAAGCTGGAAGGTGCGCTCCCCGGAACGATAATCATCTGAATACAACGACATATCTGCCGCCAGCACACCAACTAACGTAACATTCGGAAAATCGTGTCCTTTTACGATCATCTGCGTTCCGACCAGTACATCTGCTTCTCCATTCGCAAATGCAGACAAGATTTTTTCATGGCCGTCTTTCTGTCTTGTTGTGTCCATGTCCATACGAAGAACTCTTGCCTGCGGAAACTGTGCTTTTACAATGTCTTCGATCTGCTGTGTTCCTGCCCGAAATTCTCCGATATGTCTGGAGCCGCACTCCGGGCAGACAGGTGTCCTTGGTTCTTCATATCCGCAGTAATGACAGACCATCTTTCCGTTTCTGTGATACGACAGCGAAACATCGCAGTGCGGACACTTTACCACATGGCCGCACTCTCTGCAGGAAAGAAACCCTGCATACCCTCTCCTGTTTAAAAACAACATGATCTGTTCTTGTTTTTCCAGCCGGTCTTCCATCAACTCCTGCAGATGCCGGCTTAAGATCGAACGGTTGCCTTCTTTTAACTCCTGCCTGAGATCCGCTACATAGACGCTCGCCATCTTTTGCATTCCCGAACGGTTCTTCAATTCCAGCAGGCGGTACTCCCCGTTTTTTGAGCGATACATTGCTTCCAGAGACGGGGTTGCCGAGCCAAGTACTACGCTGGCATGTTCCAGATTTGCCCGCTCTATGGCAGTCTCTCTGGCATGATATCTTGGTATCTGTTCACTTTTATAAGTTGTTTCATGTTCCTCATCAATAACGATCAGCCCCAGCTCCGGAAATGGTGTAAACAAGGCGGACCGCGGGCCGATCATCACGTCGATCTCTCCCGCTTTTGCCCGCATCAACTGATCATAACGCTCTCCGGCAGACATTCTGGAATTTAAGATGGATACCCGATTTCCAAAACGCCGGTAAAACCGCATCACTGTCTGATACGTCAGTGCAATCTCAGGAATCAGGACAATCGCCTGTTTTCCCTCACTGACCACCCGGCGGATCATCTCAATATAAACTTCCGTTTTTCCACTGCCGGTCACACCGTACAACAAATAAGCTGCCCGCACATCTCTGCTGTACTCCTGCCAGAAGCACTCGATCGCATGCTCCTGCTCTGCCGTAAACACAAGAGTTTTTGCTCTCTGCTCTTTTTCTTTCACCGGATTTCGAAACACCTGCTCTGATTCCAGAACTGCCACCTGCTGTTCTTCCAATGCATTGACGACACTGCGCGTAATATTCAGTTTTTTCGTAATCAGTTCGTATTCAATGACCGGATCCTCCAGAAGTGCTTCCAGAAGTCTTGCTCTCGCCTTCTGATTCTTCTGCTGATAATAATGCAGCTGCGCTTCTGCCCGTTCTTTGCCAAGCAGCAGACGGACATACTTTTTGATCTTGGCATTCTCTTTTTGTTTGATCGGCAATACCGTCTTGAGTGCCTGGATCATCGTTCCGCCATAATGTTCTTTCATCCATGCCGCCAGCGCGATCAGCTTCGCCTCGATCTCTACACTATTTCTGGAAATATCTTCGATCTCCTTGACTTTGGAAAGATCATAGTCGCAAGTCTCTGAAATTCCTACCACATAGCCTTTCGTCTGCCGGTTGCCTTTCCCAAACGGAATCACAACCTCCATTCCCACATTCAGCTCTTCTTTTAACCACTCCGGAATTCGATATTGAAAGATCCGATCCAGTTTTTCATGTTTTATATCTACAATAATATCTGCAAACAATCCATTTCCCCTGCTTATTTTTTCTGTTCCTCTTCCAGTTCTGTTAAGATCTCCGCAATCAGAACCCGCTCATCCATCGGATGCTTCACACCTTCGATCTCCTGGTAATCTTCATGCCCTTTTCCTGCAAGCACGATCACATCCCCGGTCTGCCCGTGTGTGATCGCATAACGGATGGCTTCTTTCCTGTCTATGATTTCCACATACGCTCCGTCCGTCTTTTCGATTCCCACTTTGATGTCATCGATGATCGCCTGCGGCTCTTCAAATCTCGGATTATCGGAAGTGATGATCGTCAGATCTGCCAGACGGCCGGACACTTCTCCCATCTCAAAGCGTCGGTCTCTGGAACGGTTTCCACCGCATCCGAACAGACATACCAGACGTTTTGGATGATATTCTTTTAACGTGGTCAAAAGACTCTCCAGACTCATGGCATTGTGTGCATAGTCGATCATCAGAGTGAATTCATCAGACACTTTCACCATCTCGATTCTGCCCTTAACCTTCGCCTTTTTCAAAGCCGCCTGAATGTACTCTTTCGGCACATCAAAGTGTCTGCACACTGCAATCGCTGTCAGTGAATTGTAAACACTGAATGTTCCCGGTACATCAATCTCCACATCAAAATCCATGACTCCTGCCACATGATATGCCACACCGAGATATCCCGGTCTGGACACCAGATTTACATCTTCAGCCCGCAGATCCGCCTCTTTGCAGAAACCAAATGTCTCCACTTTACATGTAGCATTTTTAAATACATCCTTAAAATACCTGTCATCTGCATTGGCAATTCCAACCCTGCACTGCTGGAACAGTAAGCCTTTGCATCTTTTATAATCTTCAAAATCCTTGTGTTCATTCGGTCCGATATGATCTTTTCCAAGATTTGTGAAAATCCCGATTTCAAACGGAATCCCTGCTGTCCGGTGCAGCATCAGTCCCTGGGATGACACCTCCATGACCACGCTGTCACAGCCGGCTTCCACCATTTTGGCAAAATACTGATGAATGGTATAAGATTCCGGTGTCGTATTCGCTGCCGGAATCACTTCCTCTCCGATAATGGCCTCAATGGTTCCGATCAGTCCTACTTTATGTCCGACTCCCTCCAGAATGGATTTGATCATATAGGTCGTGGTCGTCTTTCCTTTTGTCCCTGTAATTCCAATAATGTGCAGCTTCTCTGCCGGATAGCCGAAATAAGCGGCAGAAGCAAGTGCGAGTGCGTACCTTGTGTCTTCCACACGGATCACAGTCATTCCCGCCGGTGCCTCTACATCCTGCTGCACGATCACGGCTTTTGCTCCTTTTTTTGCCACATCAGCTACATACTGATGTCCGTCTGAGACAGCGCCGCTGATGCATACAAACACAGATCCTTCTTCTACTTTACGGGAGTCATTGATCAATGTTGTAATTTCGATCTTGTCACTCCCCTGTACTACTTCATATTCCAAACGTTCCAATAACTGTTTTAAAATCATAACTGTTCCTCCTGATCAAAGAGATTTTCATCCCTGCATACATTCTATAGGATACCATAAAACAATCTCAGTTGCAAAAGCTGATAGAAAAAAGAGCCCGGATGAATCGGAAATCTTTTCCTTTTCATCCGGGTTTGTTATCTTCTGCAAAATAATACTGCAGATTTCCTATCTTGTAAGGTAGAACGTTACAGAAGTCGTATCACCATACTGCAGCATCCGATACCCTTCTTCTCCCTCTTCCAGTTCATAGCTTGCCGGCAGATCTTCTTTTACCATAGACAGATCAAATCTAAATTCTCCCGTCTCAGTTCCTGTATGTGTCCACTGTCCGGTACGAACACGGCCGTCAATAAATACCGTATAATTTACTGTTGTCGTGCGTTCTTCTACTTCCGGCTCTAATACTTTCACATAAACATCAAAACTGCTGTTGTTTCCAGCTGCATCGTATGCATAGAAGCGAACTTTATATTCACCAGGTGTCTTGGATGTAAATGGCTGATATCCATCCAGACCGTGTTCCAATCCCCATTTGTCAACCTTAAATGTTGCTGTCCCAGAATTGTCACTTACCCACTCTGGTTTTGTGAACATCTCGACCAACTTTTCTTCGGTATACTCTTCACCCTCATTGACCGGGATCTCTTTTCTGTATCCGTTTGCTGCCTCGATAGCTGCATAATCAATAACCGGTGCTTCTTTGTCAATATTGGTGATACTGAATAGATGAGCATCTCCTGTCACTCCTGTCACACTTGTCAGCGTCACACTGTACTCTCCGTTTGCATTAAATACCTTTGTGAATGTTCTCTTATTAACCTGTTTCCATCCTTCCGGTGCCACACAATCTGTAGATGTCTTAATTGTCACTGTCACGTCTTTGTTTGTCCAGTCTGTAATATCCTGTGTCAGTTCCACAACTATTGGTCTCGAATTATCGATCCGTTTTACTTCTACAAACTGTGGCTCTGATACATTTCCTGCAAGGTCTGTTACGGTAAAGTTTTTATCTTTCCAGTTTGCATAGAATGTCTTCACGTAAACAAATACGCCATTCTCTTCACCCTTAAGTGACCATCCTTCATCCGGCAGCTGAATTTCTTCACTTGTTTCCAGACGGACTTCTTTGGACTGTGCCTGTGTCTTGTTGTCTACGATCCAGTTAAATGTAGGTGCAGTTGTGTCATAGTAGAATGTCACGGATTTCGCATTGCCTGCATTGTCTGTTACAACTGCTGTGTTTTCGCCTTCTTTTACACCGAGTTTTTCGATATCTGTGAGATATTTGTATTTGCTGTTGATGACTGTGATTGTATTATTGACTTTGAGTTCCTTGACTCCCTCTGTATCATGTACAGCAATTCCCGTGATCTTGCGGAAGCGGTCACCATTTCCTTCACCCTTAACACTTACATTCGGCGCCTGTTTGTCGATAGCCGTATTCGTGATTACCAGCTGACCATTTTCGTCAAACGGATATACATCCTCATCTTTCATCTTCTCAACACTATAAGTAGTTTCATATCCGTCAATCGTCTCGATTGCTTCAATACTATAAATTGGATAATATGGATATTCTTCTTTTCCGGACTCATATTCGACCATATCTTTCCATGTATGGGTATATCCATTTTCTTCATTCAAGACAACTTCTTCGATTTCAGTTACCCAGTCATTGATAAATCCGCGTTTCACAAAACTTACTTTAATTTCCGGACGGTTTGCTTCATCACCGCCTGCCCATTCTACTTTGACAGTCTTGTCTTGTTTTCTGACATTTAATGCATAGGTTGCTTTATACGCGCGTTCTCCTGCCTCTTCTAATGTAATCTTATAATTTTTAGCAGGAGTTCCCGGGCTGACTCTCCACTGGGCTTTTTCACCGACCTTGTTATAGCGCGGAACCTTTTCAAACGTATATACATAGTCCTGAGGTGCAGGTCCCGGGGAGAATGTGACATTATTTCCCTGTGTATCTGCAGCATTAGCAGAACTGCTTTCATCGATCAGTCTTGGTGTCAGAAGTGCTGGTCTCACACCTGCCAGATTGTCCTGATCTTCCCAGTGATATACGAGTGTCCACGTATCTGTTGCTTTCAGATCATCAAACACTGCAAATACTGTCATATCTCCTTCCACCACTGTCTGGTCCGTGACTTCCTGACCACTTCCATCTTTTGCAGTATTCCATCCTGTAAAGACAAATCCATTTTTCTCTGGATTTTCCGGGAGTTTGTCACCGATCATTTCTCCAACTGGAATTTTTTCTGTTGTCAGTGTTCCATTAACATCAAAGGTAACCGTAGCATCTGTACTGATACCTTTTAATGGCAGATTGCACCATGTTCCTTTTTCCTCATCTCCAAATTCAGACTTCAGATAAGTATCCTCACTGCCCTCTGGAACTTCCAGCGTAGAAGTCTGTGCTGCATCCTTAAATGGCGAATTCTCGTTATGCTCTGGCTCTACCGTTGGAGGTGTCGCACCTTCCATCACTACATGGAACTCCACTTTCTCTCCAGGCTGTCCATAAGATTCTGCAACTCCAAATGCGGCGCCGCTGATAGATTTCAAACTTGCCGGCAGTGTAATATTTAAGTATCCTGAAGCAAGAAATGCCCCCGGTCCGATTTTTTCCACTTTCGGCATATTGACTGTTACCAGATTTCTACATTTGCTAAATCCCCACTGAGAAATCTTCGTTACATTTGGTATATTAACCTCTGTCAGTTTCTCTGCTCCGGAAAAAGCAGACGCTTTGATTATCTGTGCATCTTCGATTTTTACAGATGTCAGATTTTTTGTCTTCCAAAATGCATAACTTCCAATATCTGTAAATCCGCCTAATTCAACTGTAGTCAGACTGGCTTTTTCTGAGAACGTCCATCCCGGAAATACGGTTGACTGCGCCCCCTTCTTATCTTCATATGTCAGACCATTTTTCAGATTACATTTAAATTCCTGGATCTGATTTACATTTTTCTGGATGTACTCCAGATCCCCCGCTGTCACCTTACCTGATACAAACTCCAGAGAAGTCACCTGATCTGCCGTGATGCCTGCTTTTGCAACTGCATCCTCCAGACTGGTTCCTCCTGCTTCTCTTTCCTTATTGATATTCACTTTTACAACATCTTCCGGGATTGCTTCTCCTGTACAAGTAATCACAATATTGCCGGTTTCATCAAACGGATATACATCTTTATCATTCTTCTCCACACTGTAAGTTACTTCATATCCATCAACAGCTCTGATTTCCTCAATACTATAAATCGGATAGTATGGATATTTGTCTTTTCCGGACTCATACTCTACCATGTTCTCCCATGTGTGAGTATAGTTATTTTGCATATTTAAAGTGATCTCTTCTCCCTCATCATAAGCACTTGTATTGGACCATTTCTGGCGTTTCATCTGTACCTTGATTTCAGGTCTGTTTTCTGCATCTCCTCCCACCCAGTTGACACTGACTGTTTTATCTTGTTTTCTTGTCCGCAGAGTATAAGTAGCTTTGAATTCATAATCTCCTGTTTTTTCTGTCTTGATCTCATAATTTGTACTGTAACTGCCCGGATTTAACTTCCATTTTGCTGGCTCACCGCGCTTATTGTACCTCGGAACCTTTGTAAATTCATACTGATAATCCTGGCCTACCGGTCCCGGCTGAATCGTTACATTTCTATACTGTGTATCCGCTCCATAAGAAGCACTGCTCTCATCAATCAAAGTTGGAGCAACACTATTCGGTCTCACACCTGCCAGATTATCCTGATCTTCCCAATGATAGGTAATGTAATAAGTGTCCGTTGCTGTCATATCTTTTTCCAACTGCAGAGAACACCATTTGTAATTCTTTGGATCACCCCAACGCTCTGCATTGACATACGCTTCCCGAGCCTCTGCCGGTACAGTCAGCGTTGAATTCACTGCATACGCAAACGGATTGTTTTTCCCCGGTGTGACCACGGGAGGAGTTACTCTTTCACTTGTCACATTCAGCTTTCTTCTGTTTTTCTGCTCTACAGCAAATGCACTGTCTCCCAAGGTTTCCAGTGTTGCCGGAAGCTGAAGTTCTTTCAGATTCTTAGAGCCGTAAAATGCCTTTTCTCCAATTTTCAAAACTTTTGGTACATTCAGTGCTGTCAGCGCATTACACTGATAAAATGCCTCTGTCTCAATTTCTTTCACATGATCCAAATTCAACTCTTTAATCTTTTTTCCATTGTAGAAAGCCCTATTCTGAATTTTTACAGCATTCGGAATAGAAACAGATACCAAAGAGGAAGTATTTTCAAATGCCTGACTTCCAATCTCCTCAAATCCGCCCAATTCTACTGTATGAAGTGCCCAGAAATTATAAAATGCAGAATTCAGGAGCACCTTGCTGTTCTTTCCATTCTTATCCACAAATTTCAATGTATCACTCAAATTTAATTTGAATGTCTCAATGGTTTTGAAAATTCCTTTTTCTTTCGCCTTTAACAATGCCAGATCTTCTGATGTCACTGTTCCCGATACAAATTCAATGGATGTAATCTCATCTGTCACACCGGACTTTGTGATCACATCTGACAGACTCTCTCCGCCCACTTCTACACCATTAATTTTTGCATTGACTGTTCCCTGGAGAACTTCCTGTACAACCTTGTATACTTCCAATTCACCGGCAGATGCCAGTACCCCGCTCTCGTATGTATTATACGAACTCTTGATCGTAATCTTTACATCTGTAGCTTCTACTGCATCAAAATCGATATTACAGGAACCGCCCTGTCCAACATCTGCAAGTGTCTCCTCCTTAACTGTCTGCCAGTCAGCTTCTCCGTTTTTAACTTCGACTTTAATTTCTTTAAATCTTCCGTTGGCACCAGTCCCTTTTACCTGATAAGCAATTCGTCCTATGTTGTGAACTCCTCCAAGCGACCACTGGATCCAGTGAGGTCCTGTCTTGGAATCATACTGACTGTGCCATCCTTTGTTGACATCTCCGTCAAATGCAAGTGATGCGTTTCCGTCTCCCCATTGAGCCGAATCCTGATAAGAACTTGCAATTGCACTTGTTTTCATCGGTTCCTTTGGAAGTGCTTCGTATTTCACACCCACTTCGTTTTGTTCCGATACTGTTCCTTCTTCTGCCCGCACTTCATTCATCCCCACTGCCGGCTGCAGAACACCAAAAAGCATTGCCAGTGTCATGACCCATACAGGCAACACTTTTTTTCTCTCTTTTTTCATACCTTCATTTCCTCCTGTTTTTGTTTTGTTCCTTGCTTCATTGACTCCTTTCTCATTTTTTATAACTTCTGTACAGTTATATCCCCTAAGCATATTTACGTTTTCAGTATACTCTTATTCCAGCAAAACTTCCATATTTTATTTGTTTTTTCTTTGTTTTTTACGTTTTTTGCATAAAAAAGAGAGCTTTTCTTTTCCAGCTCTCTTTTTCTGTTACTTTTACTCAATATTCTTTTATTATTTTTCCGCCATATGCACAGTCAGCTGATTGAACGGTATCTCAATACCTTCTTCATCAAATATCAGCTTGATTTCTTCCAGAAGTCTCCATCTTGTACTCCAGTACTCCTCTGTCTTCACCCATGCGCGCAGTCCCAGTATAACAGAACTGTCAGCCAGAGAATCGACAAACACCTTGATATCCTCGTCCTGAATAATGGAATCATCCTGTTTTAACAGCGTTTCGATCAGATCTTTTGCTTTTTTCAGATCTGCATCATAGGCGATCCCTACTTTTAAATCCAACTGCCGTTCCGGTCTTGCCGTAACATTCGTCAGACTGCTGTTGGAAAGCGTTCCATTTGGAATCACGATCGTCTTATTATCTACCGTTGTCAGCTTTGTATAGAAGATCTGGATGACTTTTACCGTTCCTTCTGTTCCATCATTGGCAACAATGATGTAGTCACCTACTACAAACGGTTTCAAAAGCAGGATCAGTACGCCTCCCGCAAAGTTCGAAAGACTCCCCTGCAGCGCGAGACCGATTGCCACACCTCCGGATGCGATCAGCGCCGCAACCGAGGATGTCTCAATTCCAAAATTTGTTGCGATCATAAACAAAAGCAGTGCATACAGACCAAATTTCAAAAATGATTCAACAAACTGGATCACTCCTGTATCCGCATTTGCCCGCTGCATGGAATGCTTCACCATCTTCTGGATTCCATGGATCACCGCTCTTCCGATAAAGAAAAATACGATTGCAAGCACAACCTTAATCCCGAAAGAGATCAAGGTTGGAATCTGATCCTCAAACCACTGTACAAACTGGTTTACATCTTTTGCCACTTCTTCCGGGGACTGTACTACATCCTGGATTTCCTCTGTTGCTAAAAATATCACTCTTACACCTCCTGATTTAATGCCAGAAACGCACAGAGATTTCCTCTGGCATCTCCTGCCTGTCTGTGAGAATATAGAATCTCACTGTTACAATGCGTACACAGATTGGTCACTGCAATATGCTCCGGCAAAATCCCTGCCTCATAAAAGATCAGTTCATTGGCTTTCCACAGATTCAGCTGGTACTTCTGATTTTCTTTTTGATAAAACAACGCATCCCAGCAGTCTTCCGGAAAATTTTTCTGAAACTGCCGGATCACATCTTCACTGACCTCATAGCAGTCCTGACAGATTGACGGTCCGACCGCTGCGAGAATATCCTCCGGTCTGCTTTTAAATTCTCTGCACATCGTTTCCACAGTCACCTTTCCGATCTTTCCTACGGTTCCTCTCCATCCGGAATGACTCAGTCCGATCACTTTCTTTACCGGATCCACAAAATACAAAGGAACGCAGTCCGCATAAAATGTTACCAGACAAATTCCCGGAATGTCAGTCACCAGACCATCTACATCCGAGTAGGTCCTAGGTTTTACGATCCCGCAGCCTTTGTCTGCTTCTGTCACTACCCGCACATTGGTCGTATGTGTCTGGTGAGTAAACACCATATCCTCACATCGGATTCCCATCGCTGATCCGATCCTTCGGAAATTTTCACGAACAGCCTCTTCTTCATCCCCTCTTGTGAAACTTAAATTCAATGAAGAAAAACAGCCTTTGCTGACGCCTCCTATCCTTGTAGAAAATCCATGCTTTACAATCCCTGTCTCTCGAAACATCGGATATTCCAGGTATGGTGGTTCTGTATATTGTTCCTGAAAAATCTGTTCTTCATTCTTATAACGAAGTCCTAATCCCATTTTTTCCACTCCCCTTTTTATATTCTATGCCCCCTCAAAGGCATTTTCAATGTGACACACCTCGTTCCCCTCTATTGCAACTACATCAAACCTTGCCGCAGCATCGGGTATTTTATGTGCCGCCACATATTGCTGAGCGCATCGGTACAATCGTTTCTGCTTTTTTGTATCCACTGCTTCCAGCGCACTGCCCGCACTTTTTGTTCGCCGGTATTTCACTTCACAGAATACCAAATACTCCCTGTCCCTGGCAATCAGATCGATCTCCCCTGCCCGACACCTGTAGTTATACTCCAGGATCTGAAATCCCTTCTTTTCTAAAAATCTGCCGGCAATCTGCTCATAGGCAGTGCCGACAGCTCTGTTGTTTTGTTTCATCCTTTTCACACTGCGCCCGGAAAACACCACATTTTTCAGACAAAATTTTTAATAAAGGTACGGCGGTGAATCGGCGTCGGTCCAAGTTTCCGAAGTGCTGCGATATGCTCTGCCGAGCCATATCCCTTATTGTCAGCAAACCCGTATCCCGCAAGTACCTGATCATACTCTTCCATCAGACGGTCTCTTGTTACTTTCGCAATTACACTTGCGGCCGCAATTGAAACACTTTTTGCATCTCCTTTGATGATCGGCACCTGTGGAATCACAACCTCCGGGATCGTGACTGCATCATTTAAAAGAACCTCCGGTTCTACAGACAGCTGACCGATTGCCTGACGCATCGCTTCATAGGTTGCCTGAAGAATATTGATCTCATCAATTCGCGCCGGTCCCGCCATTCCGATCCCAATTGCAATTGCTTTTTCCTGTATCTCATCATACAGCTCTTCTCTTCGCTTTGCCGAGAGCTTTTTGGAATCATTCAAATATAGAATCTCGGCGTCTTTCGGGAGAATTACCGCCGCTGCCACAACCGGACCTGCCAGTGGTCCTCTTCCAACCTCATCAATTCCGCAGATATAGTCACAATGACTATACTTTTCTTCATACTGCCGCATCTGCTTTAAACGAAGTCTTTCATTTGCAAGCTTTTCGTCCTGCTTCTGATATTTCTGAATGAGCTTTTGCACTCCCATCCTTGTATCATACGCATACATCTCATACAATTCTGCTCTTGAACCCCGGCACGCTTCAAACTCTGTTCTGATCTCACTGATACTTTTCATTTCTTTTCCTCAATCTACTTCCTCTTAATCGTGCCGGATAAACCCAATGTCACTAAACGGCCAGATCCTCACCCAGGCTCGCCCGATCAGATCCTTCCTGTGCAGCACGCCTACACTCGGATCCCTGCTGTCAGAACTGTGATTTCGATTGTCACCCAGAACAAAATATTCATCGTCTCCCAGTGTGATCGATTCTGCTGCAATCCCCGGATCCAGCATCACTTCTTTTCCATAATGTTCATCCGCCAGCAGTTCTCCATTGATATAGACCTCTCCGTCTATAATCTGGACAGTTTCTCCCGGCAGTCCGATGATCCGTTTGATATAATATGTATTTTCCTTATATTGATAAGGGAATACGATAATCTCATACCGCTCAGGTTCCCTGAAACGATAACTGATCTTGTCTACGATCAGATTGTCTCCATGTTGCAGTGTCGGTTCCATAGAATGTCCGCTGACTTCTGTCCGCTGTCCCACATACGTAATCAGAACATATACCGCAGCCAGCAAAATCGCAATATACACGAGCCATCCTAAAATTTCTTTGAAAATACTTCTATCCTGATCTTTCTCTTTCATGCTACGACTGCCCCCTCTTTACTCTCCGTCTGTCTCTTCATAATCCTGAGGGAATTCCAGAGTAATTCTTCCAATTCTTCCATTTCTAAAATCATCTAACAACAGCCTTGCCGCCTTTTCCATATCCAGCTCACTGCCTCGTACCAGACAATGCCTGTTCTTCGCAATTTCTTCCAGACACGCATAAATATCCTGTGACTCACTCACATCATATTTTTCCTGCAATACACCCGGATAACTCTGTACCAGAAACCGGATCAGCTCGCCTCCCAGCTCTTCTGTATTGAGAATCTCATCTTTAATAGAACCGATAAATGCCAGCCGAAGTCCCACGGTCTGGTCTTCAAACTTCGGCCAGAGAATACCCGGCGTATCTAAAAGTTCTACATTTTTATTTAAACGGATCCACTGTTTTCCTTTTGTCACTCCCGGCTTATTCCCGGTCTTGGCACAGGCTTTTCCTGCCAGTGCATTGATAAACGTTGATTTTCCTACATTCGGAATCCCAACGACCATTGCACGCACCGGGCGGTTTAAGATCCCGCGCTTTCTGTCTCTTTCTATCTTCTCTTTACAGGCTTCCTGAATCACGCCCTGAATCGACTTGATCCCCCCGCCTCTCTTTGAATTGACCTTGACTACAGAATATCCTTTCTTCTTAAAATACTCTGCCCATGCATCATTCCACTTTTCTTCTGCCAGATCGGCTTTATTTAAAAGAATGAGACGTGCTTTATTTTTTCCGAGCTCATCAATGTCCGGATTCCGGCTGCTGACCGGCAGCCTTGCATCCACCAGTTCGATCACCAGATCGATCAGTTTGATATTCTCCTGCATCATCCGTTTTGCCTTTGTCATATGTCCCGGATACCACTGAAAATGCATATTGTCCCTCCTCACTATTTTACAAATCCAAAATTACTGCCCACACTCGTATTAAACCATATCTTCCCGTAAATTTCCGAACGTTTTACATTTCCGATATCAGCCATCCTGCTGTCATCGCTGCTGGACGCCTGATCTCCCAGTACAAAATACTCATTCTCACCAAGTGTGATCTCATCCTGGGCAACTCCCGGCTTTTCAATTTCGGACACAAAGATATCTTTTTTCTGTTCTTTTCCGTTAATATATACTTTTCCATCCTTGATCTGAACCGTCTCTCCCGGCAGTCCCACGATCCTTTTGATATAATAATGTGCATTTTCTCTGCCATTTGGCTTAAACGCAATAATATCTCCTCTTTTCGGAGTCATGGCATTATACACCAGACGGTTCACCAGAACAACATCTCCGTTTTTTAATTCCGGCCGCATCGAATCGCCTGCATTGCTCACTCGCTGTCCAAAATAAAATACCAGTATAAATGCAAGTGCACAGACGACTGCAATCTCTGCGATCCAGAGCGCAACCGCTTTTTTGTTCCAATGGATCTTTTCACTCAGAAAATGCAGTTTTGCCTTGTGTGGCGCTCTTTTTCGCTTTTTTCGAAACTTTAAGTGCCGCATACATTCTCCTTATAACAGAAAAGGGACAATCTACACTTCTGTAATTGTCCCTCTCATCATTCCTACTATTTTACTAATTCTTTAACCTTAGCTGCTTTACCGATACGTGATCTTAAGTAGTTCAGTTTTGCTCTTCTTACTTTACCTCTGCGAACAACTTCCACTTTCTCAACGTGTGGAGAGTGGATTGGCCATGTTTTTTCAACACCGATTCCGTTAGAGAATTTTCTTACTGTGAAAGTAGCTCTTACTCCGCCACCCTGTTTTTTCAGAACTGTTCCTTCGAAAACCTGGATTCTTTCACGGTTACCCTCTTTAATCTTAGCGTATACTTTTACAGTATCACCAACGTTAAACTCAGGTGCATTTTCTTTCATCTGCTCAGCTTCGATTTTTCTGATAATTTCGTTCATTGTGTTCCTCCTTCATCTTGGACGTTCTTAATACCACTTCGGTACCAGAGGACCATCTCTTCTTTTCACAACTGTTTTATTCTATCATATTTTGTAAATAGTTTCAAGCATTTTCCTCATCTTTTGCCAAAAGTTCCTGCAAAAACTTCATTTCTTTCTTATCCAGAACTCCGCTTTTCATGCACTTTTCCAAAAGATCCGGTCTTCTCTCCTTTGTCCGGATGATCGACTGCTCTCTTCTCCACTTTTCAATATTGGCGTGATGTCCGGACAGAAGAATCGGCGGAACTTTTTTCCCATGCCATTCCTCGGGTCTCGAATACTGCGGATATTCCAGCAGATCATCCTGAAAAGATTCAAATTCTGCGGATACATCATTGTGCAGCACACCCGGAATCAGACGGGAAATCGCATCCACCATGACCATGGCCGGCAATTCTCCGCCTGTGAGCACATAATCTCCGATAGAAACATAATCTGTCACAATTTCCTCCAGAACACGTTCATCGATTCCTTCATAGTGCCCGCAGAGCAGCACCAGTTCTTCTTCTTTTGCCAGTTCTTCTGCCATAGTCTGGGAAAAAGTCGCTCCCTGTGGAGAAAGATACACGACACGCGGCTTCTTTTTCACTTTTTCTGCGATCGCCTCATATGCCTGATAAACAGGTTCTGCCTGCATCAGCATACCTGCTCCGCCTCCATATGGATAATCATCCACGCTTTGATGTTTGTTAAACGCGTAATCCCGGATATTGACCGCCTCAATGGAAAGCAGCCCGTTGTTTACCGCTCTTCCGATGATACTGGTACCCAGTCCCTGCATGACCATGTCCGGAAATAATGTCAAAATATGAAAATTCATCGTATCTGTCCTGCACTTTCTTTCATTGAAATCATTGATCCAGCAATCCGTTCAGCAGATGCACCTGCATTTTCTGCGCTTTTACATCCACGGAAAGAATACACTGGCGGATTGCCGGGATCAGCACTTCCCCATGTGTTTTTGACTCTACAAGATACACTTCATTCGCCCCGGTTTCGATCACATCTTTTAATGTCCCGAAAAGTTCCTCGGGATTCTCATCCGTGTAAACTTCCATCCCGATCAGATCAGCAATAAAATATTCGTCTTCCTCCAGTGCAACTGCATCCTCACGGCTGACAAAAAGAGAACAGCCTTTGTACTGTTCGATATCATTGATGTTGTCAATCCCTTTGAATTTCACGATGACAAACTGTTTAAAAAATTTCACTCCCTGGACTTCCAGCGAAAGCTTCTCTTTCTTTGTCTCCAGAATCACTTTTTTGAGCTTTTTAAACCTGTTTGGATCATCCGTGGTCGGAAATACTTTGACTTCCCCGCGGATTCCATGTGTGGATGAGATCACACCTACCTGTAAAAACTGTTCCATGCTCTTCTCCTATCCTCTCTGCGAAAAAGAAAGGGGGCAGCTGCTTTGATCCAAAGCCTGTCCCCTTTTTGTCAAGTTACTGTATGATATCAACAACAACTTTCTTATCTTCCTTTGCCGCTGCTGCTTTTACAACAGAACGGATCGCTTTTGCAATGCGCCCCTGTTTTCCGATCACTTTTCCCATGTCACTGTCAGCGACACGTACTTCAATAACCGTAGTTCTGCCGTCCTGTCTCTCAGAAACTGCAACGCTGTCCGGATCGTCTACTAATGCTTTCGCAATCACTTCAACTAACTCTTTCATTTACGCGCACCTCCGCGAAACAGCTTATTTTTCGATTCCAGCTGCCTTAAAGATCTTTCCTACAACTTCTGTAGGCTGAGCTCCGTTGTTCAGCCATTTTTTAGCTGCTTCTTCATCTACTTTGAATACGCTTGGGTTCTGATTTGGATCGTATGTTCCGATCTCCTCAATGAACTTTCCATCTCTTGGTGCTCTCGCATCCGCTACAACGATTCTATAGAAAGGAGCTTTCTTCTGTCCCATTCTTTTTAATCTGATTTTTACTGCCATTTCTTTCACCTCTTCTTAATATTTTTCTTTTTTGTTATCTATGTGCTAAAAAGGAAGCTTAAATCTGCCTTTTTTACCACCTTTACCCATCAGTCCCGGAAGTCGCTTCATCAGTTTTCTGGATTCGTTAAACTGCTTTACCATACGGTTAACTTCGGAAATATCTACACCAGCGCCTCTTGCAATACGGTGTTTTCTGGATGGATTCAAAAGATCCGGGTTCTGTCTTTCCTCTACTGTCATTGACTGGATCATGGCCTCCATCCTTGCCATCTTCTTTTCATTTTCTTCGGAGTCAAGTTCCGGCATCTTTGCCCCCATGCCTCCGAGTCCCGGCATCATACCGAGAACACTGGATAATCCGCCCATTTTCTTCATCTGGTTCATACTTTCCAGATAATCTTCAAAATCAAACTGGGCTTTTTTCATCTTCTCTGCCATCTGCTGTGCTTTCTCTTCATCCAGCTCAGCCCCGGCTTTCTCAATCAGTGTCAGAACATCTCCCATTCCAAGAATACGGGATGCCATTCGATCCGGATAGAACTGCTCCAGATCTGAGAGCTTCTCTCCCATACCCACATAAAGAATCGGGCATCCGGTCACTGCCTTGATCGAAAGTGCAGCACCGCCTCTTGTATCGCCGTCCAGCTTTGTCACGATCACACCGTCAATCCCAATCTTATCATTGAAACTTCCGGCCACATTGACCGCATCCTGTCCGGTCATCGCATCCACAACTAAAATCGTCTGATGCACATCCACTGTTCCTTTGATCTCCTGAAGCTCTGCCATCATATCTTCATCAATGTGAAGACGTCCCGCTGTATCCAGAATCACGATGTTATTTCCATTCTTGCGCGCATGCTCAAGCGCCGCTTTTGCGATATCAGCAGGCTTGTTTTTATCTCCCATGGAGAATACTTCCACGCCCTGCTTCTCTCCGTTGATCTGCAGCTGTTTAATCGCTGCCGGACGATACACATCACACGCAACAAGCAGTGGTTTCTTGCCTTTCAGCTTGTACTTGCCTGCCAGCTTTGCAGTAGTCGTGGTCTTACCTGCACCCTGAAGTCCTGCCATCATGATCACCGTGATTGCACTTCCCGGCTGCAATTTGATCTCCGTCGTCTCAGAACCCATCAGATTTACAAGTTCTTCATTTACGATCTTGATCACCATCTGTCCCGGATTCAGTCCGTTCATCACATCCTGTCCGACTGCTCGCTCCTGCACATCTTTTACAAACTTCTTTACGACTTTAAAGTTTACATCCGCCTCCAGAAGTGCCATCTTCACTTCTTTCAGTGCCGCCTTTACATCATCTTCCGTCAGACGACCTTTGCTTCGGAGATTCTTAAATACGTTTTGAAGTTTTTCTGTTAAACTGTCAAATGCCATGCTATAACTCCTCTATAATTGTATCCGATATCTTCCGGATCTTCTCTATCATCTCTTGCGGTTTCTGATTTCCGGCACCGGATTCATAAGCATCCAGCACACTGTCGATCTCGTGAACCTTCTCCTTGATAGAAAGAAATTTTTCTACCAGATGCAGCTTCTCCTCATAGCCTTCCAGAGCCTTCTGACACCGCTTGATCAGGTCATGCACTCCCTGGCGGCTGATGCCTGCCTCACCTGCAATCTCACTCAAAGATAAATCTTCCAGTACAAACTGTTCATAAATCTCTTTCTGGTGACTGGTAAGAAGTTCACCGTAAAAGTCGTATAACAATGCCTGTTCTAAAATATCATTCACTCAAATCACCTTTGCTATCATAACTCAAAAAAAAAGAGGTGTCAAGTACTTTTTCTTGACACCTTCTTTCTTTGCCATTCGCGCTTACAAAAGCTCCCCTATATTAAGGAGACCCCACCCGGTTCCTTCTTCGTCCAGCGAAATGCAGGACTCCCTCAGCTTCAGTTTCACTTCTACATTGGTCATGTCCGGATATTCTGACAGCAGACATGCAACCGCACCTGATACGATCGGTGCTGCCATGGATGTGCCGCTTTTCTCCACATAAGCTTTCTTTTCTTTGTCAATTCTGCCACAGCTTATGATCCCAAGTCCCGGCGCCACAAGATCCGGTTTTACAATGCACGTATCGGATGGTCCTCTTCCGGAATATTTCCACCGCTGTCCCATACGTGTCCTGCCCCGCCTGATTTCCTCATAAGCGCCTACTGTGATGATCTTTCTGCTGTCTCCCGGTGAAGCAATACTGCCTCTTTCCGGACCGTCATTTCCCGCAGACGCCACCACCGCAATTCCTGCATCCCATAGAGATTCCGCACCGAGTATCAGTCGTTTTTTCTGCCTCTGTTCCAGATTAGGCTTTGCTCCTACAGAAATATTGACGACCCGGATGGGATATTTTTTCCGCATAGACAGTACCCAGCGCATTCCTTCCAGAACACTCTCCACACTTCCGTTTCCATCCTGATCCAGTACCTTTGCAATCAGCAAGGAGGCTTTCGGCGCTATTCCCGCGTAGGTTCCGCCGGAAAGCCGCCCGTCGCCCGCCAAAATTCCGGCCACATGTGTTCCGTGACCGCTGTCATCATACATCTGCTCCTTTCGATGTACAAAATCCCTGAATTCCAATATCCGTTTTCCAAAATCAGGATGTGCGCAGATGCCCTCTTGTGTCAAGTAGTTGCAGGCAATTTTCTTTCGCTTTTTTTACGATTTTATCAGGTATTTCAGCACTTTTTCTTCAAAATAACGGCTGGGTGTTAAATAAATGCTATAAATCCGCAAAAGGCTTTGATAAATAGATGCAAACAAATCAAGTAGAGTTTATAAAACGTTAGTAGAGAAATGATTTTGAGGGATATAGCCTATGATGACTATACCCCTCTCCTTCTCTTTTACCATTTATACCTTCTGCAAGGAAAATGTAATTCACGCAATCCAGCCTCCCTACAAATAGAAGATAAGATTTTCAATATTTCTTCTCTTGTAAGATTAAACCACTCACCGAGTTCTCTATCTGAAAAACAATAAAAAACATCCTGTCCTGAACCATATTTTGTATATGTATGCTCTGCTTCAGCCACCTTTAATCGTCTACGGATATCATTAAGCATATCTGCAATTGTATCGAGTTTTTTACGCCATATTGGATTTTGAATCGCCGATTTTCCTTCCGCTTGTTTTAGTTTCTCACCATCTCTGGTACGCATAACCCCTGTATTCAATGCGATAAGAGTATCTTCGATGGCTTTATCAAAATCCTCCATTCGACCTTCCTGATAAATGTCATCTTGAAAAGCTGGACGATCAAAACATTGAACAAAGAATTTGATAATCGCTTTATCCTCTTCCATAGATTGTATTGGCGAAATCTTTTCAATCTCTGAAAGTGCTGATAATTCTGCAGCCTTTTTCCACTCTAAAAGAACTGCTTTTGAATAACGAGTGGTATCTGTATCTATTAACTTTGAGCAAGACTGGCATAGCCATATTCCATTCTCAGAAGACTTTCGTTCTTCTGGTGTCATACTTTCATCATATCTTGGACCACCCTTTGCTGCGGCACAAATATGGCAGCTACACCAATATTTGTAATTTTATCTGGATCAGTATTTGCAGCACAAGTTAGTTTTTGACATTTCGGATTGCTACATCTTCTGCCTACTCGATTTGCAAGCAACTCCTTCGTAGCCAAGGAAAAATCATCTCTATTGTTTGCCATCTTGCATACCTCATTTCATTTTTTGAATAAAATTTAATAACCTAAATATCTATTTCATAGTAATTCCCATTCGTTTCAATTCTTGAGCCATCTGATAACGATGTGTTATACAGTCTTTGTCAAGATTATTTTCATATATAATCCAATCATTTATCGACTCTAATGCGTAATCCACAGCTTCCTGATTTAACACAACACCAGACACTTTTAAAAAGTTTACTCTAATTACAAGTTCAAGTACATATACAAAATACCAATTTGCATAATCTGTAATTTTATCTTCGGAGTCATGAATTAACGCAGCCAAACTATTTTTTGAATATATATAATGATAAAATGTATGTCTTTCTTGAGATAATAACCCCTTATATTTTTCTCCATCTATTCCAAGCAAAGAAATTCCTTGTTGTAACTTCTGACTATTTACTATTTTCTTAAAAAATATATCATAACTACCTTTTACATTATTTGTCTCTTTATAAGTGTTTATTATGAAACCATCTGCAATATTCAATAATAAAGATAGTCTATGATTTACATTTATCTTTCCATAATTTTCTGAATTCAAATAGTAAAAAGCATTCACAACTGATTTTGTCATTTTTTTATCTGAAATGCCCGTGTTACGAAATTTATCATATTTTTCTAACACTTCTGATGACAGGTCTCTTTGTGCTCTCCCTAATAATTCTGAACAATACCACATTTTGTCTGTTTTATAAAATGGTAATGTAATAAGCTCTTTACATTCCATTTTAACCCCATCAATTTCATATGATATTGGTTCATAAAAATATCCATCATAAAGAAACAGCAATTCCCAAAGAAGTTGGAATACAATTTTGACATTCTCTTCCCCTTCAAGTTCTAATTTACAGTTATTATCTTTTATTTTTATATTTGCAGTAACTCCTTTATATTCTGTATGAATTTCTTGATCGCTCCAATTACGAATATAATCCTTTACTTTCATGTCTACTTGCCACTTCATAAATTCTCCCTAATAATTTTTATTTAGTTCTCACTTTTACAAATTCATATTTCTCACTTTATTTATAATTATACATCACCCAACATCATTGTAAAGAAAAAAGCAAGCCGTTTTCAGACTTGCTTTTCATCATACTTTATTCCCTATCATTTCCCCCTGCTATCCCATAGCTATTCTTTTCCATCACTAAAGTTCCAGATAATCTCCATATGCTGTTCATCCCATACATTTATCTTCTTTATAAAAGTATCCACCACCTCTTGATTTAGTTCATTGATCTTACATTCTTTCCAAATGATATGAGCATCCGGCAGTTCTGCATGAAACTCTGTCTCCACCTCTGCCAATCGCATCTCCTGCTCTTGGATTTCACTTTTTATAAAATCTTCCTTTTTCTGCAATTCCTCTCTGAACTCTATGTATTCTTCCCTTTGGATTTCCCGCTTTCCATATCTCTCATAAAGTGTGATCTGTTCTTTTCCCACAGCATCTAAGGCTTGTTGAGATTTTTGCAACTTATCCCTCTTCACATGATACTTCTCTTTTTGTACTTCCTGATACTGACTCCACACTTCTTCCAATTCCATCTGTCTGCGGATTTCCTTTTGCAAAGCAGCTAAAAGAACCTGTTCCAAAAAGAATACATTGACTTGGCTCACACAATTCTCATCACCTGTCGTATAACGTTCATTACAATAAAAATAAGGATTTTTTGCTTTACGATAGCGCAAAGCCTTACCACACTCCCCGCATACAACCTTTCCTATCAGAATATGTGCTTTTTGTGGCTGATAAGGTTTCGATATCCCCCTCGTCTGCTGTACTGCATCAAATACTTCCCGTTCGATGATCGGTTCATGATGATTATAAGTAATCTTCCATTCACTTCTTGGCTTTAAGTGATTTTTCCCTCCAACCTTATCCTTCTTATATTTTCCATATACCATATCTCCTGCATAAAAATGATTTTTCAGTATCGTGCAGATTGTTGTATGCTGCCATGAAAATTCCTTGCCAACTGGCTTCCGGTGTGTTGCTCCTCTCTCTATCAGATATTCCACAGGTGTTTTTACCTTTTCTTTATGAAACTTCTTTGCAATATCCACAGAAGTATATCCTTCTAATGTCAGTCGAAAAATTTCCCGGACAACTGCCGCCTCCTCTTCTACAATCTCCACTTGATTTCTGTCCTCTGCTTTTTTGCGATATCCAAAAGGACAGTTCCCGCTGCAGTAAATCCCCCGTTCTTTTTTAGAATGTAGGGAAGAAGTTACCTTTACCGATAAATCCTTAGAATAGAGATCATTGACCAGCGTTTTAAATGCCAGATTCATCCCAATCGTTTTTTTAGTGACAGCTTCACTATCATAATGGTCATTCACAGAGATAAAACGGATTCCTAAAAATGGAAAAATCTGCTCTACATAGAAACCTGTTTCTACATAGTCTCTGGCAAAACGTGAAAAATCTTTTACGATAATACAATCTACTTTTTTCTGCCGGGCAGCGGCTAATAATTCCTGCATTGCAGGTCTGTCCATACTGGTTCCGCTGTAACCATCATCCACAAATTCTAAAATCTCATAATTTTCAAAATTTCGCTCAATATATCCTCTTAACAACAAACGCTGATAAGAAATACTGTTACTCTCCTGTGCATTCCAGTCATCTTCCTTGGACAATCGCAGATACATTGCTATCTTCAGTCTATTTTTCATCGTCAGTTCCTCCCATCACCTTCGCAAACTCATCATTCCACTTCCAAATGATTTCTACCCGTTTTCCACGATACACATAAATTTTCTCTATCAGGTTTTGCACCAATTCCGCATTTAGTTCGGCACAGCTTTTGTATTTCAAAATAGTACGGAGAAATTGATTCTGCTTATCTACCATTCTGTCAATGGAAGAATACTCTGTATGTAAATCACGTAATGCCTGCCGATCCTGTTCCTTTTTTTCTTCCAGTTTCTTCTTTGTTTCCAGAAATTGTGCCTGTGAAATGCTCCCGTTTCGATACTCCAGATAATAGGAACTGATCTTCCTGTCAGCACCATCCACCGATTTTTGCAGTTCATCCTGTGCTTTCTGTATCTGTTCTTTTCGTTTTTCTCCTGCCTCTTTATTAAATTCCATCAGTTTTTTCATCTGTGTACTGCTTAAAAGAAACTCTTTTTTCAGCAGATGAAGGATCACTTTCTGAATCTGAAGAAATGTAATCTGTTCGTTTTCACATTTTTCTTCATCAATCCGTTTGCTATTCGGACAGCTATAAAATACAAATGTTTTTACTTCTTTATAAGAAGCCTTTCTCTCCGTCACCATACGGCTTAACTTATGCCCGCACTCACCGCAATACAAAACCCCACGGAAAATATCTTCCATCGTATCCTTTCTAAGTGGTCTGCGGTTTTGTATTTTAATATTTCCTTCTATCCTTTCCCATACCCGATAAAATACTTCTTCCGAAACCAAAGGTTCATGTGTGTGTTCCGCTGTAATCTGTTCTTTCATGTGCTTTCCGGATTGCACAAGATTCCCTATGTAGGCATCGTTGGTTAATAGAAACCGGATAGATTCTCTTTCCCACTGTCTTAACTGCTGCCCCTCCTGCTGATAAACCGTTTTGTATTTTTTATAATCACTTGGGCGATGAATCTTTTGTCTATACAGCCATTTTACAAGAGATACAAATGTCTCCCCAGAAGCATACCGGTTAAAGATCTCCCTGACAATCTCACTGGTCACAGGTTCCGACACTAAAGTCCGTTTTCCGTCTATCTTTTCGATTTGAAAACCATACGGCGGAATACTCCCCAGATATTCTCCCTGTTTCATCTTTGCCTGTTTACTTGCTGTGACCTTTTCTGCAATGTCCCTTGCATACAGTTCATTGGCAATATTTTTCAAATGCATGGAAAGCGCTTCGTTGCAGTCCGCCTGTTTGATGCTGTCATACTGATCTGTAATGGCAATAAAACGAACACCTAAAAATGGAAAAATCTTCTCTACAAAATTTCCTGTCTCAATATAATTTCTTCCAAACCGGGAAAAATCTTTTACAATGATACAGTTTATCAATCCATCTCTCACATCTTGCATCAACCGTTCAAAATCACTCCGCTGAAAATTTGTCCCGGTAGCTCCCAAATCTGAATAGCAATCATACAGTGTAATCTCTGTATGGGATTTCAAATATTCTTTTGCCATCTCAATCTGCGTTTCAATGGAGATTTCTTTCCCGTCATGATTATCCACAGATAATCTTGCATAAATACCTGCCATGTATGTTTTCACCGATACATTTTCTTGCAGTGATTGGCTTTCTAACCGAACCTTACGTTTGGATGTTCTTGCCATTTAGATCACCTCCTTCACTACTTCTGATTGTGAAGAAAGAAACTCCGACAACACTAGCATCTTTTCCATTTCTTCCTGATAACAAAACTGTACCGATACCTTTTTCTCCTCATATACTTCTATCCTGTCTACAAAGGCTAATAGGGTATCCCTGTCTAATGTGGCAATCTGCATCGTTTCTTTCAAGCGTTCCAGCTTCACACCGGACTGCACTCCATTGTAAAACAGTTTCTTTAACATATCCTCCTGTCTTGTCAATGCCTTCTCTGTTTCTATATACTGCTTTTCATAGATTTTGCTAAAATTCTTAAAGTCTGTCTGTGTGATGATTCCCGTTTTCAAATCTTCATAAAGTCCCGCCCGCAGCTCCAGATATTTTTCCTGCTCATTCCTTAATCGAGTAATCTCTTTATCAAATCCGACCACATCCTCAAAGTTCATTTCCTTTGTCTGGAGATACTGCATCTGTCGGTTTACGTCCATCAGAAGTGTAACCTGTGACCGGATAATCTGAAACACAACTCTTTTTAAGTCTGTTTCCGGAATACTATGCCTGCTGCATCCCTCACTCCGATTTCTCGTAGAACAGATATAATATATTTTTTCCGTCCCCTTATATCTGTTTATTCGGCGTACCATAGGTTCTTTACAGTCTCCGCAAAACAGAAGTCCCGAAAACATGTGCGCTTTTTCTTTTCCCTTCCCGGCTCTGGTATCGACTTTTAAAAGCCGCTGTACATTTTGGTAATCCTCTTTGGAAATGATTGCCTCATGTGTGCCTTCCACCTTAAACCACTCTGACTCCGGCTTTTCTAAAATCTTATCTACCTTATAATTGACTTTCTCCCGTTTTCCCTGTACCATCATTCCGGTGTAAATTTCATTGGTTAAAATACGCTTTACCGCCACCGCAGACCATTTTGATACAATTCCGGCTTGAAAACCTGTGGAATAATGCTCTCCGTAAGATTTCTTATATTCCAATGGAGAGAAAATTCCATTCTCATTCAGTCGGTTTGCAATGGCAAGATTGCTCATACCATCCAGTTTCCATGTGAAAATATTTTTTACAATCTTTGCCGCATATTCATCTATGACCAGCTTATTTTTATCTTCATGGTCTTTCTGATATCCATAGACTGCAAATGCACCGATAAATTTTCCTTTCTCCCGTTTTACTCTCTGATGTGATTTTACCTTTTCTGAAATATCCTGACAGTAGGAATCATTCACAAAGTTTTTAACCGGAATCACAAGAGATGTGGTACTCTGATCCGCAGTCAAACTATCGTAATGATCTGTGATCGCAATGAAACGCACAGAAAAAGCCGGGAAGGTCTTTTGAATGAACCGCCCGGCTTCAATATAATCTCGTCCAAATCTGGATAAATCTTTTACAACGACACAATTTACATTTCCATTTTCAATGTCCGCCATCATTCTTTTAAAATCTGGTCGGTCAAAGTTGGCTCCCGAATATCCGTCATCAATATAAATATCGAATAACTCCATATCCGGCTGTTCTCTTACAAAGGAACGTGCCAGCTCACGTTGGGATGAAATACTATCGCTCTCTCGTTTTGCGCTGCCATCAATATCTTCATCATCTCTCGATAAACGGAGATAAATCGCAGCATGATACATTATTTTTTTCTGCATTCTGCTTCCTCCTGATTTTTACTATTTTTTATTTCAGTCAGTTGAACCTGTCCTACGAGGTTACTTCTTATAGTAATTTTCAGGATTTCGCTGTTTTGTCCTGCATCTAAGTTACCATAACATCCTGCTACTGTAAAGAGTCTGTTGAAATTTTTAGTATTTTGTTTCTGCAATTTTTGAAATATACTGTTTCATCCGATCATTCAATGTCTCTTCACAGTCGGAATACCCAATCTTCACAACATACTCCCCCACCCGGACAAGATAGGGATTATGTACCTGCTCTACATACTCTTTCACTCGTTTTTGTACTGACTGTTTCGTATCAATCTCAATTTCACTAATATCCACAAGCTCATCTGGATTTACTTCTTTTATATTTACACGCTTCAATTCCTGCAAAGTTTTCCCATCCAAAAGCATAACCCCCTTCCTATTTGAGATTCTATGCGTCCAGAAACTTGTCTCATTCTAAAAACCGTTCTTCTTTTGTCAAGGTTCATCCTTACATAAACCCAATCCCGGCACATGAAAAAAACAAGCATCGAAAAGATTTTCTTTTTTCTGCTTGTTTCTTAACCTCCCCCAAACAGGGTTATTGAAGGGGAAAAACATTTCAGAGCAAGATTCGCCTATGTCCGACAATAACCCGTTTCCGGGTTTTTGCAGACTTGGCATTTCTTGATGGGGATTTCGCTCCCCATTCCCTCGATATAAAATCTGCACTTAAAACTTGCAGGTTGGCTCTCACAAAAAGTTGTGTTCGCAGCGCAATACCGAGGTATTGACGATGTGCATACGCACGAAGAAGAAAGGAGGCTTCCTATGGCAAGACCGAAAAAAACAATCTCCCGTCCGTATCGTATCACAGTCCGTTTTACAGATATGGAATATGGGTTAATAACAGATGCGGCTGAAGAAACTGGAGTTACCTTATCCGAATACATCCGCAAAATGGTGTTGGAAGGAAAAATAGCGATTCGCTATGAAGTAGTTGCTGATATCCCTGAATTACAAAAACTGACCGCTGAGTTTGGAAAAATCGGAAGTAACTTAAACCAGATTGCCCGCTATTTTCATACAGGCGGCGTCCGATCTAAAACCATGCAGGATGAAATTCAATCCTGTATCTCTGAACTTTGGAATTTAAGAAAAGACGTGACAAGAATGGCAGGTGACTTTCATGGCAGTGTTGAAACATATCGTAAGTAAAAATGCCAATTACGGAGAATCTTTGGATTATCTCCTATTCCAACATGATGAGCGAACAAAGAAACCGATTTTAAATGAACATGGGCAAATGATATTACGAGAGGAATATTATCTGGATGGATTGAACTGCGAACCAATGTTATTTGATAAGGAATGCGAACGTCTTAACGATCAATATCACAAAAACCAAACCTATGATGAAATCAAATCCCATCATTATATCATCAGCTTTGATCCTGCTGATCGTGACGAATGTGGATTAACCGGAGAAAAAGCACAGGAACTGGGACTAGAATATGCCCGTAAAAATTTCCCCGGACATCAGGCTCTTGTCTGTACTCATACGGATGGTCACAATGAAAGCGGCAATATCCATGTGCATATCGTAATCAATAGTCTAAGAAAATACGATATTCCGAAAGAGGGCTATATGGAACGAAACAGTGATTGTCTTGCTGGATACAAACACCATTTAACAAATAACTATCTAAGGCACTTGCAAAAATCTCTCATGGATACCTGCCACCGAGAAAATCTCCCTCAGGTGGATTTACTCTCACCTTCTGAAAATAAAATCAAAAATCGGGAATATTATGCCTCCCGGTACGGACAAGAAAAATTAGATAAATTGAATGAACAAATTCTTGCAGATGGACTAACACCTCGCAAAACCACATTTCAGACACAGAAACAATACCTGCGAGACGCTATTACAGAAATTTCCCATACAGCAAAAGATGTGGAAGATTTTAAAAAACAGCTTTATGAAAAATATCAGATCGTTGTAACGGAACATCGTGGACGTTTCAGCTATCTGCACCCGGAACGAGAAAAGAATATTACCGGACGTGCTTTAGGAACAAAGTATGAGAAAGACTATCTGCAACAGCAATTTGAATCCAACCACAGAACTCCAAATATTCATCCTGATATTTCCTCTGATCCTATGGACATCTTATTCATTAAATCTAATCTGCGACTGGTCATTGACTTACAAAACTGTGTAAAAGCACAACAAAGCCAAGCCTATGCCCGAAAGGTCAAACTCACCAATCTTCAGGAAATGGCAAAGACCATTGCCTATGTGCAGGAACATGAATATGATACCAGAGAAATTCTGGAAGATAAATTTTCTTCTGTAAAAGAACGAACCTCTAATTCTAGAAAACAATTAAATGAATATTCTTGTGCGATGAAATCACACTTCCGGAAATTTGGAAATCAGAGTTCCGGTACTCGGAAATCGCCTATTTTGTGCTTGATGACTTATCCATTTCTGTTTGGATATTGGTCAAGACCTTGCCGCATCTGCGGTGCGTAGCAGTCTTTACCAATGTCTCAACAGAAATTATGATTCGGTATGCACAAAAACGGATCTAAAAAGTGATTTCCATATCACCGGACAGCTGATGTAAAACCATCCGGAATATTCAATTAAAAACTGTGGAATCGGAATTAAAGAACCTCAATCAACAACTCCACTACACCGGACAGTATCTTGCAAATAAATCTGTCTATGCACAATTTCGTAAAAGCAAAAATAAGCAGAAATTCCGTCAGGAACATTCTGCCGAACTTACATTTTATGAAAAGGCTGTAACATCACTAAAAGAGAAAAACGGAACGCAGCCCCTTCCCACGATGAAGCAACTGAGAGAACAGAAGGAAAAACTTCTAACTCAAAAAGATACTCTCCAGAAACAATACGACTATTACCGGGATTACCAGAAAGAACTACATACTGTATGTCGTAACGTGGATATGATACTTGGATGGAATCCTCCAATCCAAACTACACATACCAAAGAATTTCAATTATAAAAGAAGTCTCCTCGGTCTTTTACAGATCGGGAGACTTTTTTAACGGGTAGTGTTCTTATTTACTTATTGAGTTCTGCAAACCGAAAGTTGGATAGAAAAACTAATTTAAAGCAATTCTACATCAATATTTTCAGCATCAAAAATTTCTTTTACTTTATCAAAATTACTGCTCATTATTGTTGCTTCCTTAAGATTTGGAAATTGTCTTATTTCTGAGGAAGTTATGTTATTTAAATCAAAGCATTCATCTTCTCCATCCCATTGTGGAATTATATTCATATACACTTCACTCCCACCATCCATGTCGATTTTTTCTACATATTGTGCAAATTCCCTTGGGATAGACAATTCTCTAAAAAAATTAAGTGCCGGTTCAATTACGGTATAGCTATCTGTATTTATCTCTAGTTCTTTATGCTCATCAGCAAAATCATAAATATCAAAACAAGGCTTTAATAAATTCAAGTCATACATCAAAACTTGAATTACTGCAAGTTTAAAATTTAAATTTTCAAACTGTAAGATTCCTTCTGTATTATTATCACCAGGTTCTCTTAAGAACTTTTCTTTATTATCATCTTTTACTTTATCTAGTTCAACTTCTTTTTTTCTTCCAAACAGTCCGAATAAACCCATTTTCTGGTTCTCCAATTATTATATTTTTGAGTATTTCAACTTTTGTCATACCATTTTTCTCTTCCAATAAACTGAGAATTATCAATTAAATTTCAAAAAAATAATCTCATTAACTTCTAATTTCTGTTTTTTACTCAACTTTAGTGTAGTTCTCCATACTAAAAGTTTCTAAATCAATCACTACCGCAACAACATTGTCCTCATTTTCTTCAATAAGCCATAAGCGAGTCCATAAGGTTTGGTCGTTCATATTAGTAGCAGTTTTATCCTCACCATCGGTAATGATTTTTTCGGGATCTAATTTTGTTACAAAAATGTTTTCGGGTTTAAGACCTGGCAGGCTGCTCTTAAGTTCCTCCTCTGTTAGTCCTGCTATATCCATTGCTTCAGCACCGTTATAATACTCAACATCTCCGTACCAGTAGTTATCGTTAACATTCTCGATGAATTTTAACCACATAAACTTATCGTCAACGAATTTATAACCAGCACCAGAGCCGGTATCTATTTCCCATGTTCCTTGTATCAGTGCATTATCATCATTATTATCTTTGCTGTCAGTAGTATCGGCGCAAGCGGTAAGCCCAAATAGTGTAAAACAGATCATCAGAATAGCTGCTGCAATTCTGAAAAACCCACTTTTGCGGTATTTAATCAAATTCATATCATAGTTCATAAGTAACCTCCAAGTTCAAATTTGTTATCCTTATTCTACCATACTCCAACTGTGTTTTCTATCCTTATTAGACAAGAACAATCAGCTTTTATCTGACTGTTTCTTTTCGCTATAAGAAAAGTAGGAATACCTTTTATGGCTTCCCTGCTCAGTGATACTATCAGTTCCCTAAATTTTAAATACTGGTAACAGTCTTAACTTTATAGCCCCTTAATCTATTAAGAGCTCTTAATCTATCAATAAAATTATCTAATGCTTCTTCCTCATCAAAATAAATATCTTGTGAATTTGTAACCTTACTAGCTCTTTCATCTGTTGCATAAACAATCCACTTATCATTCTCACACCTTAACACAACTTCATTTTCTCTATTATACCTTTCTTCATTCATATTATAACCTTGTAATTTCTCGTCCTTTATAATTTTTATTGCTTCTTTTATATTCATATTTTATCTTCCCTTTAAATGATTTATTTGCTAGAGAACCAACTCCATGTCTGATTTGTCTCACACCACTTCTTTATGTGATCAGGCAATCGTTCCATATACATATTCCGATATTTTTCTGGATTCTGCAGGATGGTTTGCACCAGCTCTTTTTCATTTAATCCCAGATTTTCTTTCAGCTCTTGAAACTGGCGTGCAAAAGCATTGATAATATGTTCCCTTTGCTCTCCCACTATAATTCTTGGTATTATTTGAAACTTTTCCCAAAGATACTGATTATAATTTTCGATTTCTTTAATATGTATTTTGAAACCTAAATCTATCTTTATTACCTCTCCTGTCATATAAATAAAAAACACAGGTGTTACTGCTCTTCCATTCAGGCTTGAGCTTTCTTCTGCCCATCCGAATATAGCCAGATCTTTTGCTATAAGCCTGTCTCCTGCATAAAGCCAATGTGTTCCTGATTTTAGTAATCCTAACACTTTTTTATCCATTGTATTTTCAATAGGATAAAATTTTTCATTTTTCACAAGCTCTTCTAGTTCACATTTTGTAAAAATCCGATTAAAGTATGGCATACAATGATATGAAATTCTTATATATTTTATCATTGGGCAACTCATCACAAAGGCAGCTATTCCACATAGTATCCCAAGCCATAAGTTTTCACGATTTCCATCACGAACAAGCAAAATAATCGCCGCTACAAATATAAAAACACAAAATAACCACGCCCCAAGAAATAAAAGTTTTTTTACTGGATATAATCGTTGCCATTCTAATTTTTTTAGTTGCATAATCAAGCATTCCCTTCCTTATCCCTTAATCGCCTCATCCAAAACCTTATCAAACATTTCGTAAAAATTACGGAATCGATGGATTTCTCTTCCAGACGGCTGATCCAATTCCATATAACATTGATTTTTATATTGGTAGACATACCAGCTAATATTACTTTCGCCTAAAAATAAGTATTCTCTCTGCTTTTCATTTTCATACCATATGTGATTGAATTCCAATAGTCCATAAACAAGCTGCTTCATTTCATGCTCTAATAAATACTGATCTACACCATATAAAATAAATCCATTAAATTCTATTCCGTTTATCCTTGAAAGAACATCCAGATATTGTTGCGGAATTTCCATGTTCCATTTCTCTTTTGCAGTTGTTACCAATTCATAAATTTCTTTCTCGGATGCACCGGAATTTATTTCCTCATCATATAGTTCTTTCTCTTCTCTTATCTGCTGTAAATAAATTTCCCACATAAAATTCTGCACTCCTTCGAGATTTCATAATCTAATGCCATTGTAGAATCATCCGCATTGCAAATCCTTGACTACAATGCAGTTCTTTCCCCATTTGCTTTAAAAAATAATCTTCCTCTTTCGGAAAGACCTGTTTTGTCATATATTTTAAGAAGTCTATTTTCTCAGTTGATTCCTGCATCACACAATCAAGTGAACTCCATCCATCTGTTACAGGAGTATAGATATCTCTAGTTATCAATGAGAAAGTTGGTTTTTACAGTATTCTCTCATAGCACTATTTATAGATATATCACCATTTTTAAAAACACCATCGCCTTTATCTAATAAATAATCTAATGCATCTTGATATTTATGATCATAAATAAATGATAATGCTTTTCTTAATTCGACATGGTATATAGAATTTTCTAAATTATTGTAAAAATCACAGATTGAAGATGATTGAACAGTTTTATAAAAATGTTCTAAATAATTATCTATGATTTCTTCTAATTCACTGATTGTCCATTCTTTTAATTCTGTTTCATTTTTAAACAATTCAGCTCCGCTAACTGTAAATGCACCAATAGTTCTCAAACTTAAAGGTGTTTCTTTGTTGGTTTCCATTTTCAATAAATCCCATAACAAATCATCTAACCACAATGGTTTGATTGTTTCTACGGCAGTACAATAACACTTATCATCTGACTTTACTTTCACATCAATAAGCAAATCGAAAAATAATTCTTTTTTCTTATACCAAATCATAAAGTCTTTTTTCTTAAACTTATATTTTTTAATTTTATCTTTTAATATTTTAGGCAACACTTTTGTTAGTTCCTTATATTTTTGTCGTTCTTCCTTTGTCACTTGAAACACATCCCTTCAAATTCATATTTTTCAATTTTACAAACTGAAAGTTATCCAATCAGTCCATCATTTGATTCAAAATAGTAATAATTTCATTATATTCCTCATCGGCTAATACTTTGACTCATAAGCAGGGATGATCTTCCACAAATCCTGCTTTAAGCATTGTTTCTTGGTCTGGACTATAAATATAATATAACGCAGGTTTATCTTCTCCCATATAACGATATGTGCCGGTATTGCATAAAACTCCTTTGTACCATATTTTCATAGAATATTACCTCTTACCTCAAACTTGTTCCTCTCCACAAAATTCCGATTTATCTATAAAGCATTGTTACAAACTATGAAACTCCTACTTTAACACGCTCTACAAACCGCTTTCTTTCAAAAAGTCTTCTTTATTTATAACCCGTTTATAAAATTCTTGCTTTATTTCTTTTCTTAAAATTCTATTTTGAATTTTTCTCATATTATTAAAATCCAATGTAAACTCTTCGAAAATTCCTTGCAAAGATTTTATGATTTTTTCTGCTTCTTCAATATCAATTATGGCAAATACAATATTTTCTCCATTTTTTGTTGCTATTGATAATTTTTCAAATGATGAATATAAAGATTTGCGTTCTGCTATCAAATCCAAAACTAATTTTCTTGGTATATAAACCTCATCAGCATAAATCCATTTAGAGGAATAATATATTTCAATCTTTCCAGATTTCTTCTCGTCAATAACGACTTTTGAAAACGATTCATTATTAATTCGATCTTTCAATTCTCTAAAAGATAAATATTTTTTTACTACTGTCATACACCTAAAACTTTTTGGTATTAATAGTTTATATAAAAAGTAAAGTAAACAAACAAGCACAACAATGAAAAGAAGTGCGACTCCAAAATCTCTTTGTAATTTATCTGTTCCCATAATACTTTTTTGCAATGAGATTGCAACAATTATAGTACACATAAATATAATTATTGCTAATATAATTCTTTTAAATGTCCATATTCTTTTAATCATTTTAAACCACTCCTTTATACCCACATCAATTAAAACTTGCTTTACTTACTGATATTTTTCTTGTTCTTTTCCCTGCTTTGCGGCCTTGAATATCTCTAAGTTATCATCAAATTTATCTGAACCATATCGCATGATTGTTCCAAAGTATGGCTGACCTTCGATAATATCTTCAAAATTACTACCCTCATCACCAGATGTGAAAATTTCTAATATTTTTTCTGCTTTTTCAAAACTCTTATGGTCTAAATAATAAACATAAAGCAATGCCTGACCACCTAATTTATCACGATAGACTTCTTCATACATTTGATATTCTTCTTCATCAGTTTTTCCTTTCATTGTAGAAGCATCAATATAGACCCAAGCTGAACCTAAAGTTTTATAATCTGAATTACTTTGATTACATAGATCAACATAATTTTTCCATTGTGAAATTTCCTCCACTGGGATGTCTTGCCATTCTTCAGGTATAATAATATCACCTTGAATATAATAGTTCTCAGCTGCCTGCGAAATGGCTTCTTCTATCATAGACTCCATTTGTTTTGCCAAAAGGCGTTGCCCATAACCATCATAAATAATTTCTATTTCTGAGTTTGGTTCTTCGGGATTAAAATAGCTACCCTCAAATGGATGCTTTGGGTCATTTTTTGAAATACAAGTTGCATAGATTGCACCATTGTCTGATGGTAAAAGTTTTGGTTGATTCCAAGACAATACTTCAAATTCTTCACCATATTCTTCTTGTAAATAGGTTTCAATTTTTATTGAAATCTCATTTTCATGCCCACAGCCATTCAATAGCCCTAAACAAAGCACACTTGCTATAATACTCAATACAATTTTTTTATATCGCATATCCGCCACCTCAATGTGATTTTATGATTTAAACGATTCTTTCTAAATAATAATTATCATCTTCCTGTATTTTTATTAAAAACTCTTCTAATGAATCTGCAATCTTAACATCATAATAAAAAATATTGCTTTTATTATCATCTGTTAATTCTATTGATATTAATGCTGATTCACTACCTTCAAAAAATATTAATTTACCATCTTCATATTCATCATATATCTCAATATCAGGATAAAATTCAAAATCTCCTTTTCTTAATCTAAAATCTCTTATTGAATCAGTATCCATAATACGATTTACATTATTCTCCGATCCCTTGATAAATCCATATCCAATCCCTAATAATAAATCCTTTAATTCTTTTGGAACAATTAAGTTTAGCTTTTTTTCCAATTCATCTATCTCTTCTACTTTAACTGGATAAAATTTACTTCCATTATGGTATTTTAAAAATTCATATAAATCAAAATTCATAAATGATGTCCCTCTTCGTCAACTTCAAATTCTACTTCTATAATACCTTTTGGTGAATTCTTCAAGCTTTAAATAATCTTTACCAAAAACAAAGATGCGGTATGCATTTTTTCCTTGTAAATAATTAGGCACATCGTTCCTCTCAAAGCTTATATTATAATTTTTCAGTTCCGCCTCTGCCTGTTGGATTTCCGCTTCAGACCAAACCCACGCAACCAAATGTGCTTTATTCCACTTATCAGCCTTAAGTTTCTCAAGTGCATATTCTACTAACTCCTGTTCACTTGAGAAGGACATTAGTATTCTTTTATTTCCTCGTTCAGAATATCCAAACTCATATGCATCACCATTTTTTTCAATAACAATCCCTTCGTGTGCATGATGTTTTCCGATGTTAATTTCTACAAAAGAATAACACTCGTCTTCCAAATATTTTTCTAATTCTTCTATACTTTTCATATAAACCTCGTGTGCAAATTCACATATATATCACTAATCATGTCTATAAACTGGAGTTTGATGCTAACAACTAAGAGTCTATCTTTTATTTTATAGAAATCTCACTCTTTACTGAATCTACAATACTTTACAAAGCTTTTTACGGAAAAATGCTTCGGATTAAGATACTTAACGCCAGTATCTATCAACTCAAATTTTTCATAATCAAACTCAAGTTTTTCATTGTTTAAGAAATCATCATCTATCCATAAAGCAGGTAAAATATGCTCACAATAATCAGAGTATCTGCTGCATTCAATACATTCTTCATCTAAAGAATCTACACCAACATAATGAATATCATAATCTACAGTATCGTTTATAAATCTTTCAAGGAAGCTGTTCAAAACAAAGGCTACTCTATCATCACAATATACATAACCAATTAAATTTTTATCTGTGATTTCTACACATTCATTATACCCGTCTACTGATGAGTCGTAGTATATAGCATACCAATATGCTTCTGGATTTCCTGCTTGTGAAAGTAAATAATTTCCAATAACAGCTTCCAAATGTCCACATAATGAAATCCATTGAGGGTTTGTACTACTACTTATCGAAAAAATACCACTAATATCCGTCATGTCATCACACTCTCTACTGTATATCTTCAAATTCAAATTGACTATTTAAGAATCTATGTAATCCTTATTATCGCAATATACCATATTAACAAGTTCAAAATATCCCTCTTCTATCAAGTCCTTTGGATTGGATTCTCCTCCTAATAATCTGCAGGGACATTCTTTTCCTTCTTTATGTAAATGCAAGATTTGAAAGACCTTCTCTAAGACTCTTTGGTGTGGAATGATGAAACCGCCTGGCTCAAGTTTCTTTACTGCACGATACATCTCATCTGTATGCGGAACAAGTTCCATAATTTTTTCATGGTTTTGACTTAATGATACAATTTCGCAGCTTGCACTCCATATTTTCTACATATCACCTGACAGCATATCCTTCAAAATATCCTTTGATGTCCGTTTTGTCTCTCTCATTTACTACCTCCGCATTGCTACTGAAGAAAACTCATGTGCGGATAATTCATAGGAAATCAGTGCGATCACCGAATCAAATTTTAAACAATCCTCTTCATAATCATGTGTACAATAGAATGTGCCACTGTTTCCGATCCAGACACGCGCAGGATAATAATAGCCAATCTCGCCAACTAAAATTATATTTTCCTTTGCATACTCTTTTACAGCTCTATATTCCTCTGATTCCATCCGGTATTCTGAATCATCGTACATAAAATCTACAATCTCCATTTTCTGGTTCTCAGGATAGGGGAATAATAGAAATTCAAAGTCCGGACCCCAGGCTAAGTTTTCAACCTCTATATACCACCTTCCGGCTATTCCATAATATTCTTCAAAAAAATGGATTACATATTCGTTCAATTCAATATTCCATTTTTTATAATAAGTTAAAACTGAAGAAATTTCTGTTTTACGCCCATCGTACCAACCAGCTTTTCTCAACGCCTGAACAATTCTTTCATTTTTATTTCCGCATAAATATGACCGTTCTTCTAACATAAATCCCTCCATGTTTTACTTTACGATATCCGTCTTTTCTATCCTTTCATTTGTAAGATTTATAAAATATCTTCTTCCATAAAAATCGGTTGCTGTTAATTCTCCATTATGAAAAAACAGATTTTCATATGGAAGATTATCTCCATCTGGACTTATGATATTTAGACTTTCTACTCTCCAATTGATTTTACAATCTAAGGATACCGCATATATATTATCTATTTCATTCGTATGAAATGGTATGGATAATAAAACAATAACTTGATTATCCACCACCTTAATATCTCTAATATCATAGCCAAATTTCATTATTTTTTTATCAATCCTTAGTTCATCTCTATTAAATTCAATGATATGTTTCATTTCTTCTATTCCCACCTTTTGGAAAGATGTGCTTACGCTAACACCTGCCGTATCAAATGCACAATATCAATAACTGATTTTACTTTCGCAACGATGTAGCTTCCCATTTTCCTGCATTTTTTCTCCAACTACCAGACAGGAATCGGTTCTATCTCCTTTGGCGGTCAATTATAACTCTCATCATATTCTATATTGTTAAAGAAAAAGTTTATATAATGTATCATGTCATATTCCTACCAATCTTCTACTATAATGCTTGTATCTGCAACAAGATCATCCTGGAATCTTATTTGATATACCTTCCATCCTGCTAGGATATGGTCTTGAATGCGGTACTCGTAGTATATAATTTCTTCGGTATCTGGCTCTGTTTCTCTCCAGGTAGGCGAGCCTAACAAATCCTCTATATCACTTCGTTGCATCCCGACTACATCGTATTTTTCTTCAAAATCTTCAATATAAAGATATCTTTTCGCTGGATCACAGTTCATCCATCCCTTCGGGGAAAAATCTCTTTCCCTATAGGCTGCCCACACGATAAAACCGCATAATACGCATATGAAGAAAAAACCGTAGACGCAGATCAGTATATTTCTGTTGAAATTTTTCTTCGTATTTTTCATTACTTTTTTCCTTCATCTTCGTATTTATTCAGTGGCTTAAATCCCGGTATTTCATTCCAAAATAACGCTTTCACCTCTGCACCAGACTCAAGTAAATATCGTATCATTTCTTTTTCGCACAAGTTCTTTTCCTCTTTAATTTTGCTATATGTACTCTTTAAAATTGTGGTAATCCGTTCATAATCTTTTGAAAATACTTTAACAGGTATTATCTTATACTCATTCCATAATAGATAATTAAAGGATTGTATAGTAGAAATATTCCACGAATGTCCTGTCTTGACTTCGAGAAATTCTCCTGTCATATAAAATATTTTCACAGGCGTGATATCTCTGTTATTGAGGCTTGCAGCTACCCACGCTCTTCCTATCATTGTCATGTTCTTTGAAATAAATTTCCCATGAATACAAAACCAATTTTCACTCTCCAACAATTCCGGTCTGTTTAAAGGATTTTCTTTACTTCCTGTCATTTTGTGAAACACTTCATTTTCAAGCAATTCTTCCAGTTCTTCTTTCGTGAAAATTTGATTAAAAACCGGCATACAATGATAGCTTGTCAAAATATATTTTTTAATCGGTATGAATGACTTAACAAGTCCTACGCTGTCTAAGATAATAATGAATATTGTTCTGAAATCATGGTCTTTGATAAGTGCCACGAAACTTGCATACAATATTAAAACTGTAAATAGCCATACGGATAATAATATTATCTTTTTAATGGGATATAAGTTTTTCCATTCTGTCATCTTAACTATATTTATTTTCACAACAATTATCCTTCTTCCATCATCATCTGATAAAATGAAACCACATTATCTTCTGGTCCATTTACCAGCCTTTTGTAAATCTTATCAATAGGGGTAACATATTTTTCATCATCAGCCATCAACAGGGGAATATTGCCCGTATTCTGCATTCCCCAATGATACCCTCTTTTAGAAAGACCGTTTTTTAACATCACTTCCCCCAGATAAGAGCCAAAAATAAGGGACATACTCCACACTTGATTTTCTGTTGGTCTGCTTTCTAATAGATCCTTTGCATAATAATCCAGAATTTCTTCCAGATCCCCTATACTTCTCTCAGAAAAATCAAAATTCTTTTGAAAGCTTTTTGCATACTCAACCGCTGTCATACTATTTTTCTTTGCATTGCTTACAACTCCACTACACTCTTCCTTTGATGTCCGTTTTCCTCTTTTCAATCTGTCCAAAATGCCCATCTTATTACCACTCCCTTTTTCGTTCAGGATTTGCTTCATTATGCTGATTTTGTTTTTTTCCATTCTCCAGTATGTTTCATTGTCTCTTGTAAATTTTGATGCTGTACATTTCTTCCAAAATAAACTCTATCCCTTACAAATTTGTTTTACTTTCTGATACTCTTTCTATTCCTCCCCTGTCTTATAGCCTTGGATGCTTTTTCTTCACCGATTTGATATTTTATTTTATCCTCTTCATCGCCAAATTTCTCCATCAGCAGCATCCGGATTTCGTCTACATGTTCCATTTTTTCATAAAAATCCTTTTTGCCAAACTTACTGTTATTTAGATATTCCCTAGCTATTTCAGTATTTTTTCTATACCACGGAATTCCCGCAACGTTGCCTCCTAAAATTCCTGCTTTTTTCCATAAATACCCATATAGTTCCGTGCTTCTTTCATAATATAGGTCAGACAAAATAATTTCTCCTACTTCTCCATCCACGTACATCAATTTAATTTGTGAATGCATATGATTAGGGGATGTCCTCAATCCAAAATCTATTGCCACCACCATCTTTTTGTGCAACAGCAGTCCACCAATCCAGAACCAATTTCTACTTTCTTTTACGTATGGATAGATGGACATTTCTTTAAATTTCTCTATTCCCTGAAAATCCTCATCCCCCAGCATTTTATTCAGTTCTGTTTTGCTAAGCACATCTCCGATGTGAGGAAGGCAACGATATTTGGGACTTACATACTTTCTCATAGGTGAAAATGTAGCAATTGTAGTGATTATAAAAATGATGTAGCCAAACAATGTCTTAGAATCTGTTTCTTGCTCAGAACAATAAAATATCGTACTTATCAATACTGTAAACAAACAGATATTCCACAACAGAAAAGCAATAAATTTCTTTAATGGATACCACTTTTTCCACTCTATTCGTAATAGCACGTTCTTTGGTTTTCCATACTTTTCTTTGGTTGAGGCATGCTCCTCATGTGGTCTATACAACACTCTGTAAAAGGCATTTCCGAGTATCATAAACAGGATTCCTAGTGTCGATAATAATGATCTCCCTAATATGTATTGATTCCCTAATCCTATACGTATATAAACCCATTGTGAACATATTACTCCAAATATAAGCAACTGCATTCCTACAATAACTAATATCGCTCCTACTTTTCGTTTCACCATACCCCTCCTCTTTCATTCAGGATTTGTTTCATTATGCTGATTTTGTTTTTTCCATTCTTTGTAATTTTTTAGTGTTTCTTGCTGACTTTTGACATCATCCATTTCTTCCAAAATAACTTCTATATCTGGTTTTATGTGTTGGTCAGGCAACGAATAGAAAATAAGATCCTCATCATTTACATATACGGAAATATCAAAATTCAAATCACTTTTTACAATTTCTTGCATGATATCAGAAATCTCTTTTGCGTATTCTTCATCCGTTTTTCTATCATTAAGATATAGATATACTTCTATTTCATACTCTCTTTTTTCCAAGTATTCTTCTATACTTTCCTTACCATTCCATTTTGTGGTAGTTGTATGACCTTGTATTTCAAATTGATAATCTTTTACAAAATCCTTATCCTGAAATAAAGGATCTGCAAGTGATTTTAACTGTTCTGAAAAATAATGGGCGTGATAATCATCTTTAAAATATCCCGTATTTCGTGCATATACGGTAGCTGTTTTAGATGAATTTTCTTTACTGACCACTTCTGCAATCACCCAATTCAAACCGATTTTTTCTTCTTTGTAGGTCTTTACTTTTGTAATAACAAATTCTTCTTTATATTTATCTTTTAATTTCGCTAACACATATTTCTGTGCCTCTTCACTGGAATGAAAATCACAGGAATAACGGTTACAGCCGTTGAGAAGTCCTAAGCAGAACACACTTGTTATCATACCTAATATAAGTTTTTTATATCGCATATGAACCACCTCTATGTGATTGAATTCTTTACTGTTTTCTCTCCTCTATATTTTGTTTTTTGCACCATTTTTTTATATGGTACGGTAATATTTCCATATATATTTTCCTATATTTTTCTGGTTCCTTTATCATTTCTATGAGAAGTTCACGATCATCTAAGTTCATCTCTTCTTTCAATACTTGAAATTGTTTTGAAAAAATATCTGTTACCTCTTCTTCAGATTTTCCTAAAACCTCAGTTGATACAATCCCCAAATTATGCCAGAAATATTTCCTCAGTAAAGATATTTTTTCTACAGATAAATCCGTCTTTAAATCCACCTTAACAATATCCCCGGTCATATAAATAAATACCATAGGTGTCGTTGCTCTTCCTATTAAGCTAGACGTTACTCTTGGATACCCAATAATAAGAAGATTTTTAGCAATCAGTTTCCCTTTTGCACAAATCCAATGTTCACTTAATTTAATATCACAATTCGTAATATTACTGTCTTTCTTCGATATCTTTTCAAATACTTCTCCTTCAAGTAACTTTTCAAGCTCCACTTTTTGTAACTTGGAATTTAAACCAGGAACACAGTGATATGTTGTAAGCACATATTTTTTAATTGGAGAAAAGAATACGACACCCCCTATTCCAAAAAGTATTCCAACCAATAAATTCTTCACATCATTGTCAGAAATAAATATAATGATTCCTGCCACACATAAAAAGCATCCGAACAGCCATATCATTACAAGTAGTATTTTTTTAATGGGATACATTCCTTTCCATTCCAATACTTTAATTGGGTTCATATCTAATCTCCCTTCTTTCTAGTATATGCTTGATATAATTTTGCTCGTAAAACTGGTCTTGTTGCCGCAGCCATAGCGGATAAAGCAATCATGCTGACTAAAAATAGTACCAAAACCATAACCAAATTCGTCAGGTAAAAGATCCACAATATTACCACGGAAATCAAAGTCCATAGATATATGATCATTTTTTGCGTTTTTAAATCCTTTTGCCCTTTCTGCAGCAATTCATCAGATAGGATATACGGCACTTCTACTCCCTCATTTTTTATCTTTTTTGCTATGTCATTTTCAAAAAATAATAAACCAATGTAACCGATACTAAGGCACAAAAAAGCGATAAAATGTTTCAAGCAACTATTTTGAGCCAATACCATATAAACCTTAGCATTTAATAAATATCCCAAATACAACGTAACCAAAATACATAATTGATATTTTAAGGAAAATGAAAATTTTTTCCCTGTTTTATATCGTATTATTTTTTCTTCTTTATTGTCATAATATAAAACAGCGTACTCATTTTCCCTGCATACCTGAATATATCTATTTCGTTCCAAAAAGAACATCTCCCTCTCTGTTTGAAAACTCATTTCAAACATTACTTGTCCGTAAACATTTTTTTACTTTTGCCACTTCCATAAATTCTCCGTAATGGAAAAAGATAACCCCTATTATTCCACCTAATAAAACCAGAAACATCCCAGTAAGATGAGCTGTCTGTATTATAAGAATCATCCCAATAAGAAAAATAAGCAAACCTATAAAGGCAATAAAACCTAACGCCCTTCTGTTCCATTTCCCCAGCGTGTATAGCTTTAATACCTCCTCTTTTTCCATAGGAATTCCCATTGTGTGTTCCTCTATGTATTGGTACTTTTCTATGAATGATTTTTTCACTTTTTTATCAATCAGAACTAATATTCCAATTACCAGAAACAACAGCAGCATCCTACCATTTTTAGGTAATAATACACGTTGAGATACCTGCTCTAAAAGTATTGCTAATATCCCACCTGAGATGAAAACAAATGGAATACCTCTTGTATTTTGTTTTGCATAATATGTTGAAAGACAGATTTTATATACTTTCTGAGATTGTAAATCAAAATAATATTCATCTGTTCTTTTATCATTATTTTTATAACATAATTTTAGCATTCTACTCTCCTAGCACTACCACTTCCTATTATTCAATAACGAGTTTCAATTATAAATCAATGAACAAGATCAAAGGGATAATACCCTGAAAAATTCTTCCTTTTTCAATTTATCACACATCATGAATCACCTTCTTTATGACCAACGGCTGATTTTTAGTTTTTACAAGCCTTTTGAATCATCTGGCAAACTCTCTCTACATTCTCTTTTTGTCCTTGAATATCAGAACCGATTGCATTATTCATAAGGGAAATTTTTAATTTGTTTTTTTCAAAATATACCGTTACAACCTTTCTTCCCGGCAAGAGCCCACCCTTCACTTCTGCTTTTGTGATACATTCCATTGGAATAGATATTCTGTTTTTAATATTACGAACATTTACAGAGTCTACAACAACAAAATTCAAATGTTGCTCTGTAACACCTATATAACAGTAAGCATTACTTAATGCTCCTAATGCGGCAGCTCCACCTCCTACTATCGCAGAGAGTCCTCCGATTGCTGCATAAGTTTTGGAATCAGCCATTAAAACTCCCCAAAGTTTGCATAGATACTCTTCCTTTTCATTTAAAATAGAGTCTAACATTTCATTTTTATCTTTTTCATTCATTGTGATCATAATCATTCCTCCAAAATATTTTTCACTTGTTATTAAAAATCATCTTTCCTGCAATTTATACAAATGACGCAAACACGTCTAACAGAATCAAAAGAATTATGAGGCACATTCCCCCCAAAACACAGATTGTTGTTTTGACCAAATGCTTTTCCTTTATTGTCAGTATCATCATGGAAAGCACATCAAACGAAAAAAGAAATTGGCATATACCGGACAGAATCGCCACTATTTTTGAGTATTTTCCTTCTTTACACGACTTTATGATATATGCAAGTGCATAGGGAGATGCTCCCAACAAAATTCCATAACCAAAAATCAAAAAGACAATCGTTACAAGTCCAAGCAATGCCATTAACGGTAATGGAAATAATGCCGCAACCGTTACGCCGATCGTAATGCTACCTCCAATCAAATAAAACGGAATCAAGCCATATTTAATAATCAACGTACAGTTTAACAGTGTTTTTCTTGTCCACTTTCTTCCTACGGTTAATACAGTAATCAAATTAACAACTCCCATAATAAACGGTAAAAGAATTGAAAGAATCTTCAATTCCATTACATGATCAAATAAACCGGGTAAAAGAAAAAATGTATAAGATACAATTACATATAAAGTTGGAATTAAATATGCCATTACCTTTCTCCTCTCAGTATTCTACTTGCAATTTTCCATCCCTTTATGGGATGATTTCCTATAAAAGCGATTGTCAGTAAAATTGTCAACAAGCACATCAATGAATTTAAAAAAGCATATACCAAAACGGATGGAACAACCCATATCATTAGGAAATGAGAGGCTGCACATATCCCAACCATGACAAGAATCAGAAAAATGTATGTAAAAAAATATCTGTGATTCTGTTTTGCCATTGCCTGCTTTTCTTTTAGTCCACAGGGATAGATTCTTACATTTTTTTCAATTTTTCTTTTTGCACGTTTTAGCATATATCCAGCGATAAGTACGCCTAATGCAACTCCGATCCCCACAGAAATCCAATACAACAGATTTGCATCAAAAGAAATTGGCTTTTCTATTTTCCTTACAAACGCATATATCACAAGTGAAATTCCAGCAATGATTCCAACAGAAAGCCCGTTCCCACCTTTGCTTTGCTCAAGAATGAACATTTCTCCGGTCTGTTCCTCATAATAATAACTGTTCATTGACTTTGATTCTGTGTAAATCCGTATATATTTCATCAAAATAGCACTCCTTTTCTTTGTCGATAATTTATAATAGAATTATATATTATCAGATATTTCTTGTATATATTTTTTTTACACATGACATCATAAAAATTTTTATGCAAAAAGCAGCCTGATCAACAACCAGACTGCCTATCCATTTATTCAAATTTTGTCTACATAATTTATACGCTTTTTCAGATTTAATGTTTAGCAACGCTAGGAATATTGGATTGTACATTAGTCCTACAACATTTATGAGACCATTATATGTGGAGACATAATTAAATTTATAACCAACCATATGCCTGCAAATATTTATCTGGTATTCGTAATCTTATCTGCTCATCTACATTTTTCCAAAATGCAGCAAAATCACAATCATTATCCCACTCTCTATCATTTGGTAACGCAATAGCATCATCTCCACACACTATATTACATCCAAAATGCCCTCTATCATAATTGAATACAAGCACAAAATAATTATATATCGTACATTTTATACTAAACATTTTATATGGCTCATCTGTAAGATTAAAAAGAGTTATATTATTTATCTTTTCATTAAATGTTTCCTTGGCTGTTCTAATTATATCTCTTGCTATTTCATTTGATTTATTTCTCTGCATACCAAAATCCTCCTTCTTCTCTTAAATACAAATAATCACCATTTTTTTAAATATTTCCACTCTTAATCTTTTGCATTATTTTGATTTTGTTTTTTCCACTCTTTGTAATCTTCTTTTGTTTCTTGTAAACTTCTCACATCTTCCATTTTTTCTAAAATCACTTCTACATCTGGTTGACTGTGCTGTTCTGGTAGAGAATAGAAAATAATGTTATCATCATTTGTATATACTGAAATATTTAAAACCAAATTACTTTCTACAATTTCCTGCATGATATGGGAAATTTCTTCTGCATATTCCTCGTCTGTTTTTCCATCATTAAGATATATGCTTGTTTCTATTTCATATTCTCTTTTTTTCAGATATTCTTCTACACTTTCCTTACCATTCCATTCTGTCGTTGTTGTATGCCCTTGTACTTCAAGTTGATAATTTCTTATGAAAGGCTTATCTTGAAATAAAGGAGTTGCAAGTTCTTCTATTTCATCAGAATAGTAATAAACATGATAACCATCCTTAAAAAGACCAGTATTTCGTGCATATACAGTAGAAGTTTGAGAAGAATTTTCTTTACTAGAAACTTCTACGCTAATCCAATTCAATCCAATTTTTTCTTCTTTGTACTTCTTCACTTCTTTAATGGTAAATTCTTCATTGTATTTGTCCTTTAATTTTGCTAATACATATTTTTGTGCTTCTTCACTTGAATTAAAATCATGAGAATAACCACCACAACCACTTAACAGCCCTAAACCAAGCACACTTGCTATAATACTCAATACAATTTTTTTATATCGCATAATTGCCACCTCAATGTGATTTTATGATTTAACATAGTTCTATAAACTGGTAGTTGTAGTTTAAATTTTATTTTCAAATTATGGACTGTTCAATAAATGCTTTTACTGCATATACATCTTTTAATTCTTCATATCGAGGAAATCCATCAGAATTATACTTTGAGTAAGTCAAATGAAAAATATAGTAGATGTCCGCATTCCTTCCGTTGTCAGTAACATATAACACATCATCATTAGATTCACACTTTGCTACTGCCCAAATTCTTTTGTCATATAAGAAGTGATCTTCCCCAATTTCATTTTTCAATTCAGTAACAAACATTCCATCAGCCTGTGTTAACGGAAGCATATACCAGTTAAAATCTTCACCATATTTATCATATAAATCACTAAAAACTTCTTCTATTGTCATTATCAATTCTACCTTAAATTCTAAGTTATAAGTCAGTCAAAAAAATTTTTGAAATACCTTTTTTCTGAAGTTTGTATTTTTGAACTTGGGATAATGGAATTTCAAATGCTGTGCTTGTCTTTGGAAATTTATTGTTCAATATATCATCATAGAGAACGGTAATAAATTTCCTCCATTCTTTTAAGTCAGTTGTCTTTGTTGAATCGTCTAAGAAAGCATAACCATCACTTAAATAAAATATCTCTAATGCTAGTGCTAAATCACAACTGGGGGCAGCAAGTATTTGTTTTGGAATTTCAAATCCGTCATCCCAGTTGTATTCATTTAGCTTACTTCTCAAATCATTATATACCATTTTTATATCTCCCAAATTCAAAGTTGTCTATTCATTTTTCGTAACAGCATCAACGATTTCTTGATATTCTTCATCTGTTAATACTTTCGCCCATAATCCATAGTGAACTTCATCAAATTCTTCATAAAATATAGGATCATTCGACTGGGTAATAGGAAATAATGCATGTCTATCTTCGCCCATCACACGATAGGGGGCAAGATTGCATAAAAAGCCTTTGTAATATATTTTCACTTCATATTCCTCCACATACAATTTGGATTTGTTTTATAATATTATACTTTATCCACATAAAGAATGGAAGAATTTTTCTTGCTCCGCAGCCTAATAGAACGCTATTTTTTTATACTTATAGTCCCCTTCATTCATTTCTCTGATGTATTATTTACCCAGTCAATACATATACTACCCTAGAACCTTATAATCCTTTGTAAATCTCCTGTGGAAGATTCCTTCGGAAACAGTTGACATTTTTACATTGGTTTGTTATATTAGGTTCAGTGATCGTGTTGCGGAAACTTGCGAAGCCCGTAACCGGGGGAGAGCCTGCGGGTCTCTCCCTCTTTTGCTATATAGAGGTGAATACTATGACGAAAAAAACATTTGCCAGCTTTGAGCAGCAAATACAACATTTAGAGGACAAAGTAATCATCATATCTGATCGAGCTTATGCAGAAGCCATGCTCAAGCAAATCGGATATTTCCCTTTGATTGGTGGGTACAAGCACTTATTCCGAGTTCCTTTTACCAAAACATATAAAATAGGAACAACATTCGAGGAAATTGTTGCCTTATATGAATTTGACTCTGATTTACGAGATTTATTTTTTAAATATTTACTCCAGATCGAACGTAACCTCCGTTCGCTTATGTCCTATTATTTTACAGAAAAGTATGGGGAATCACAGGACGCCTATCTGGATAGTTCAAACTATAATACGAACCGACGCAATCAAAAAGTAGTAGCTCGATTGATTTCCACCCTAAACACACGCTTGAAGTCGGACACGCTGGACTTTGCCTTTTCCTTTGCAGAATACACCGCATAAGCGGTCTGAGTCGGCATATCCTTGATATTTTCTTTGACAGCGTTTGCCTTGTCTTTCACTTTATTTTTCGTATCTAAGACAGCACCCACCTTTGAGCCTGCACGCTGTCCCATGCTGGAAGTGGTATTGCCCCGATTTTCTTTAGAAGCCGTATTTTTTCTTTCGGCTCTCTTGCCAGCAACGGCACTTCCAGCCACCGCACCAGCCACACCGCCCGAAATACCGCCCTTGCAATACGATGTTCCATACGTCTAGCCCTATGTCGCATAAACAGATACGGTCTGCGGAAAATTCTTCGTAGCTCATTGCACAGATAATGGTCCGATGAAAGGCTTTTGGGGAATCCTAAAACGAGAAATGTACTACAAACAAAAGTTTCATACTAGAGAAGAATTAGTTCAGGCAATTACGGAATATATGAATTATTATACAAATGATCGTCCGCAGCGTGGACTTGGAATCTTAACACCGATGGAATTTTACGAAAAACAATTATTAGTAGCATAAAAATGTTGCCCGGCATATACTGGGCAACACAAAAACTTTATATTTTTTTATTTGTCTACTTGACGGGTAGCACACCAAACCATATAATGGGAGATATTTATTTAGAAAATTATAGTTCATTTCTTCATATCACTGAAAGTATCCTTAAATCCGTTCTGGCACATAAAATGCTTCAACCCTAATTTCATTTTCTTCATGTTCCATATTTATCCAATAATCTCTTACCATACATCCTGCATGATAATCTTGCAAAGAGTATATTTCTAAAGTCTGAAAATCGACTATACAAAGTGGTATTACTTTCTTTTCTTCGTATTCCCATTTTGAATATCTCAAGCTCTCTGTAATCTTATCTAAACATTTCTGACACAAATGCTCCGCCAAAAAATTCATATCCAACTTATAAGTATCTGGAAGCATTATTTCCGCATTTGCCATTCCCCGGCTTGGTGATCCACCAGTCGAATAGAATGTACCTCCTGTATTGGTATATGTAATCTGTGAACCTTTAGAATCCTTATAGCTATCTAATCTCAATTCCACTATATACCAATCCAACAAAGATATAATTCCAATATCATCCGATCCCTGAAATACCCCCATTAGACTTTCATTGTTTAAACCGCATAAATAACATGTACTAATATCTTTCAGTTCGGACTTTTCTCCCTCAAAAGATATCTCTACTCTCTTTTGGCTGTGCAGCCATTTCTCTCTAATCTTTTCTTTCTGCCCTGCCATAGTAATTAAGGTAATAAACAATAAAACCATTACCCAAAATACCCACTTTTTAATTCGATAGCATCCCTGTCCATTCAATTTCATATTCCAACACCTTTCAATAATATCTTTTTACTATTCCACTAAGTGGACTCATTCTAGTCCCATTGTATCATTTTCACCCGTTATGATAAAGATAAAAAAGGACTAATATGAGTCCAGATATAAGAGGGTAATTATGGAACAAAAAATCAAACAAACAGATATCTTTATTGGAAAGAACATACGAAAAATCAGATTATCCAAAGGTATCCATCAAACCGAACTTGTCCGTATGCTTCAGTTACAGAATATAAATATCACAAGAGAATCTCTTGTTAAAATCGAACGTGGAATTCAACACATCACAGCTTCGCAACTTCGTGGTATTCGGGATTGTCTGAATACTACTTACGATGAATTGTTAGAACCTGATGAAACAGAAAAAGCAAGTATGTAGCACTCTTCTCATACTTGCTTTTTTCTGTTACCAAACCCGCTCTACCATTACAGTAAAAACATCATATAGTAATCTTAAAATATATCCTATCACAACAAAACCACCCATGATGCACCCAATAATTATATTCATAGTCCATACACCAACAGTACCACCAATATCTAAATTTTTAGGTATCAACCATAAATGAATTTTATATATGCCAAACGGAAAACCAATTAGTAACCACATTTTGAATATATCAATCTGTCCTTCTTCTATGTAAAAATAGTGCATTAGCCATCCCCACAAGAATATAAACACAGCTCGTACTATTGATTTTCTTAATCTTTCCTTCATCATATACACCCCACTCCTCCCAATACCAGCAAATCACTTTTAATAATACCAAACTCCATGTACTTAAAGCATAAAACCTTTAATCATAATATCTCTTTCTTCCGGGCGGAAAGAAAATCAGTATTATAAAATCAACCAGCAAATTTATACTCTAACCACCTTGAGTTATATTATTGCAAACCTCCTTTTCACCACTATATTTTGACTCTGATACCGGTACTCATCATCAAAATTATCATAGTGTTTCTCATTTTTTCGTAGGACAAAAGTCAGCGAAACCCTTGTATTTACTGGGTTCTTTCTAACTTAGCATTATAATAACTCATTCCCCGGTATCTAAAACCGCGACGCAGATTCCCTGCCCCAAAGCACTTTCTCTTTGGATCTCTTCACACCAGTATCCAATGATCTGCTTTGCCTGTTTCATTTATGAACATTCCTTTTTTATCAGAATATTCACTTCTTCTGCCGGATGTGTTTATACCATGATGTGTGCCTTTCCTCCCGCAGTCTTCCCATCCATACGCAGGTCTTATCGTACACTTTCTCGCAAAAGAACTGTACTGCTCCATATTGTAGCTTGCCGGCAGAAAACCTGCATGTACTGTGGAATCAACTGTTCACACTCACGGATGCGTCCGCTTTGTACATATTCTCTGATCTGTCTGCAAAACTGCTCCAGTTCTCTATTCTGTTCTTTCTCTATTTTTTTATCCATTTTTATGATCTTCATAACCCATCTTCTCCTTCCCTTTTCTAAAAAATAGCACAGGCCAAGTAAAATAAGTATTAAGACCAATTCAACTCCTGTAAAAAATTTATTAAAACAATTTTCTCACACATTTCCCCTATCCACATATTATAGAACTGTAAACAACATTATTGGAGGATTTAAAATGAGTGAATTAAGTGCAACAAACTGCGGATGTGGATGCGAATCAAACTTTGGCGGGAACTCCTGTATCTGGATCATTCTCCTGCTTCTGTGCTGTGGCGGATGTGGCAATGGATGGAGCAACGGTAACGGATGCGGCAATGACAGCTGTCTGTGGATCATCCTTCTTCTGATCTTCTGCGGAGGATGCGGCAATGGATTCGGAAACAACGGATGTGGATGCAGCAATAACGGATGCGGATGCTAATCTGCCTTTGAACGCAAAACTCCCCGGCAATCTGCCGGGGAATTTTTAATGCCCGGCTTTTTCCGACCGGATCTTTTCTCTGTCTTTCTTTTCCTTCTCTTTGTCCAACCTGTTTTTCAACATGCAGTTTTCATCAATCTCGTATACCGCATTTCCGTCAATGATCAGTTTTCGTTTCATAAAAATCCTCTTTTCTTTTTTCTTCCTTTCTTTATAGTATGATACCAACTAAAAAAAGTCATTCAGGTTTTCATTCATTTTCGTGTACTTTTCCACATATATATTTACAACGCTACATACCGGGAGGATTTATGGAAAAGAATCCAAAACACTTTCTGACACCTTTTGATGAACTGACTACTTCCAGACAATTACAGACGATCAAACTTTTGCTGCCCTATCTTCCAACAAACGGCCAACGGATGCTGGGGATCTTCATCCGCCTGAATGAATTGCAGAATGCCATTCATCTCTTTCGGGGATTTCCGGTTTCCCCTCCTTCTGACTCTCTTTCTCCATCCCGGATTTTAAGTGACCTCTCACCCTATCTTTCCGAAGAAGAATCACAGCAGATGGCGCAGGTAAACCAGCTTCTGCAGATGATGGAGCTTTTTCAGAATATGCCGGCAGATAATCCTGCCGGTTTTTCTCCTGATCTGCTGATGGGAATGTTGAATCCGGAACAAAAAGAAATGTTTCAGACATATGATGCCATGTTTTCCGATACAATGAATCAAATGGATTTTACAACTTCTAAAGGAGGTACTTCACATGAACGAATGGATGAATCATCCAAAAATGCAGAACATGGATCCAATCAAACTGGAACTGATTAAAATGGCCGCTGCACAAACTGCCGGAAAATCCGGAAAAGACCTCGCGCCCATCTTGTTCGCACTGATCACCAATGCGGGAAAGCATAATATTCAGTTCTCGCCGGAAGAAATCACTCTGATTCTGGATCTTCTGAAAGAAGGAAAATCAGATGCCGAAAAAGCACAGATCGACCGCACCGTCAATATGGCTGCGTCCATGTTAAAGAAGAAGGCATAAAACCTTCTTCTTTTCATTTCATTGCATTCTGTCTCGTCTTCCTGTACAATATTGAACTAGAATCAAATATTCAGGAGGATTTCTATGCAGACTCTCATGCTTACAGTTGAATATGACGGCACCCGGTATGCAGGCTGGAAGGCCGCTCCCAAAAAAGAAAATCTTGATACGGTCTTGGGGAGAATCCATACTGCTCTTGCCAGGCTGCTCAAAGAGGACATACAGTTATTCTGTGCCGCAAAAACAGACCCTGGTGTTCATGCAAGAGGGCAGATTCTCAGCTTTCAGACCACTTCTTCCCTGTTGCCTTCTGCTCTAAAGAGCAGTCTGAATCAGGTGCTGCCTCAGGATATCGCCGTTTTAGATGCCAGACAGGTTTCCGAACGTTTTCATGCAGAATTACTCCCCAAACACTGTATCTGGGAGCTTTGTATCAAAACCGGTTCGACTCCTGATGTTTTCCGTCAGAAGTATACTTTATTTCTCCCCGACTTGCCGGATCCCCTGCGAATGCAGGAAGCATTTTCTTTTTTGAAAGGCAGGCATGATGTCCGTTGCTTTTCTCCTGTCAAAAAGAAAAAAGCAATCATGAGAGAACTCTATTCTCTCCGGATTGAGCATTCCGATGACGAAATGCAGCTTTTCCTGGAAGGCAGTGATTTTCTGCCATTCATGCCCGCAACACTCATGCAGCTGCTGCTTGATATCGGAACGGGCACACTGGATGCCTGCTGTATTCCTTCGATCTTTGCAGGAGAACATTCTTATTCCGGGCATGCTCCTGCCCATGCACTGTATCTTCATGATATTGTTTATATTTCAGATAGAAAGGATGATTTTTAATGTCGATTTACTATAGTATCCTCTACTTTTTTGTATATGGCTTTCTGGGATGGTGTACAGAAGTCATATTTGCAGCTTTTAAACAGCATCGTTTTGTAAACCGCGGATTTTTAAACGGACCGATCTGCCCGATCTACGGGGTTGGCGTTACACTGGTCATCGCATGCCTGGAAGCTTTCCAGTCCAACCTGTTACTTTTGTACATTTCTTCTGTCATACTGGTAACTGTTTTAGAGGGCGTAACCGGATGGGCAATGGACAAGCTGTTCCACAACAAATGGTGGGATTATTCCAAACTGCCTTTCAATATCGGAGGGTATGTCTGCCTTTTATTTTCCTTGATCTGGGGCGTTGCATGCGTTTTCATCGTATATTTTGTCCACCCGCTGATCCATCAGGTGTTATCCCTGATTCCGCACACAGCCGGAATTGCTTTGATCGCAATCCTTGGCATTGCTCTGCTTTCCGATATGATCGTAACCACTTCTGCAATCGTGAAGTTCAATCAATATCTGGAACTGCTGAAGCATATCACCGACGAATTACACGCAATTTCCAATCAGATCGGAGCAGAGCTTTATCAGAATGTAATGCACGTACTGGATATGCAGGAAAGTTCCAGACAAAAACTGGATGATGTCAAACTGGAAGTATCCGAAGAAATCCGGATGCAGATTGTAGAATTAAAAACAAGAGCCCAGAATCTGGGAGAAAAGGTTCCAAAACCGGCACGCCGTCTCTTAAAGGCATTCCCGAAACTGGAATCCAGAAATTACAAAGCACAGCTGGAATTGTTCCGGAAAAAACTGGAACAGCACCTTGGCAGACATTAATCTATCCTGATAAAAACCACGCAGCCCATGCGTCTCCAAACACCATGGCTGCTGTCATACCCATACATAAAAACGGGCCGAAGGCGAATGCTGTCTTTTGCCCGTTTCTTTTTTCTGCCAGAAGCCGGATACAATAAATCCCTGCCAGTAGGATTGCTGCCGCACTTCCCATAACGACCAGCTTCACTCCGATTGCCACCCCGACAGCTGCAACAAACTTGATATCACCGCCGCCAAAGCTTCCCGGAACAAAAAACAAAAGGCATGCCATCGGGACACTTACCGCAAACATCCCTAGTATCCTCTCCTGCCAGGAAACCGAAGGATCCACCAGTGCCAGCAGTACTGCCACCAGAAGAATCCCTGCATTCCATCTGTCCGGAATCTTATGCGTCCGCCAGTCAGAAATGGAAATCACGACAAAGATAAAAATCAGTATCGACTTTAACAGCATCGTCATCATGATTTTCCCGTGTAGTACAACTCGATCGGATCAATCGGATCAATCGGATGTTCTTCCTCCATTTTAACCTTCCGCCCTCTTCGTTTTATAAGCTCGCCGCCTTTATTATAAAGCCAGAATGAATACACCAGAACTTTATTCACCTTTCCGATCCTGTCCTTTGTTGTCTTTTCATACTGTACGCCACCCACTTCAAAAGGAACTTTCTTGTGGATCATAGAGATCAGCTCTGTCTCACACGTCACAGGCTCCGGCAGAATCGTATAAGCACGTCCCACACACCCGGTCTTGTGAGAATCACTTCCACCGGTCGTCACCTTTTTATATTTTGCCGCCAGCCTTGCCGCCCCTGTATTTGATACTACAGATTCACAGCAGTTATAAGCTTCAATAAAATCAAACCGTTTCATGATTTCCGGCGACTGATAAAATTTCTTTGTATTAGCGATACTCATATACTTTTCTCCGCACGGATGTGCCGGTCCAAGCACACCTCCGTTTCGATGCACCAGATCGATCAGCAGCGATACCGGCATTCCCCGCATCTCTAAAAGCCGCATCTTCACGCCTTCCGGCATGATCACCAGAATGTGCCCTGCATCTCTTGTATCATATTCGATCCCTTTTAATACCACAAAATCAGTGTGAACCTTTCCTTTCATGTGGTTTTTCCAGTATCGATATCCGTTGTATGTGTTATGGTCTGTGATCACCATTCCCTGAAATCCCTTCTTTTTAAGGAGTGTGATGTAATCCTCCAGACTCACCTTACTGTCAATCGATCCCTCTTTCACATGGCAATGCATATCAATTTTCATAGATAAGCCTCCTTTTTGTCTCTGCATTTTACTTACGCACAGGCTTTCGTCTCTTTTTTCTATTATACCGCGTTGCCATCCCTCTTACAAGAAAGTCCATCAAAAAAACACACTCTTCCCAATGCTTTCCACATTGGAAAAAGTGCGTCTGTGTTACTTATCTTCGTCATCCTGATCCGAAAGATCGATCTCCACGATTTCTACATCATCATCCTCATCATCCCAGAACTCATCCAGATCTTCATCGAAATCTTCATCCAGATCCTTATCCAAATACTCATCTTCTGTAACAATCTCTTCTGACACGATCAGATCTTCTTTCATCACTTCTTCGTCTTCCTCATCCTCGTCATCGTCTTCAAATTCATCTTCAAATTCCATTTCCAGCTCTTCTGCATGAGGAACAGCCGCTGTATGTACTTCTTTCTCTGCCTGCTTTTCTTCTTTAAACTCTTCATCCAGAAGAGCTCTGGCTTTATCCACTTCATTCTCTGTGGAATTCTGTTCGCGAATCTCCGCAGCTTTTTTCAGATGCAGCTTTTGACGCTTTCCGGATTCCATCAGAAACTGTACCAGAATTCCAAGGACTGCCAGCACCGCAAATGCCAGCGTGACCATCCAACGCTCTAATTCAACTCCTGCATGACCCAGCAAAACAGTTCCCGCCTGACTGATGCATACAGCACCGGTCACTCCTGTAAGAAGCATCAGAACCGGAACAAAAAGCTTAATCGTCAACAACGCAAATACCAGACCAATTCCAACACACACCAGCAGCCAGATCAGATTCGCCGGCCGGAGCCAGTATATACTTAGTGCTGCTCCAAGTACAAAGGCAGTCACAAACATTCCTGCCCGCTTCAAAATTGCAAACACGATTGCCAGAATAATCCCTGCCGCAAGACCAATAATCCCGCTCAGTGTTTCATCTGACGTAATCTGCATCGCCACAGCCGCTGCTGCTCCTGTTCCAATCACAAAAACTGTCAGAAATGACCAGAATCTTGCCAGCTTCAATCCAAAGAAACAGCTCAGAATTCCCAGTAATACCGTAATTCCAAGCGAAATAAGCACAATCTCTGCCAGCTTGTCTGCCATTCCAAGCCGCTCTAATGCGGTCGGCAAAACTTCCTTTTCCTGCAGCCATCTTCCTATTTCATTTATCATATCCATTGTACCTCTCCCTTATTATCTGAATCTGTCAATAGCAACCTATATTTTACCAACTTTTTCAGAAAGATACAACAGAAAGATGGATGCAAATCTTTTATTTTGATTCACATCCATCTTTACATTGTTGGCTCAATCACCTTTTCTACCTCTCTTCACTTATTAATAAGTCCTGTTTTTAAGATTTACTGTCCTGGCGGTCTGTACCTTCCTTTCTTAAGTGATTCTCATTTTCTCGCTTCCTCGATAACCCTGCCCCTCAAATGAATTTTACTTCTCTCGTAACTTTCTCGTCATTACGATAATTTCTTCATTTTCACCGGTTATCTTTCCTCGCTTCAAATGAGTGTTTGTTTCATCTGTTTTATTTGTTGACTTTATATTAGCACTCTTTTTTAATATTGTCAATGGTGTTTTTAGTTTTTATATATTTTATTTTATAATTATCTGTCTTTTTATCTTTCTTTATTTATTTTACAGTTTTATTGTTTTATGTAAAAACCAAAAGGCCGTATACCAGTGCTTTTTCTGATATACGGTCTTTGTCTTAAAAATTCTTCATCACATTCTGGATCACTGTCTCCCGCAGCTTTCCTTCCTCTGTATTTCCTGCCTGATGATCTGCAAATCTTGCTTCTACATACAGATAATCTGCAAGTCTGTTCACATACTGCATGGCTTTTGCATCTGCTCCGTAATTCTGTGCCACTTTGCGGAATCTCCGCTCTGCCCTTCTTGTCACAGCCCGCGCAATATCCAGTCTTGCGGAAAGCTCACATCCTCCGTACAAAACAAAGTCCCTGGCTCTCGGAAACGCAGCTTCCAACTCATCGATCTGATCTTCCAGATGCACAGTCTCTTCTGCGCTCATGCGGTAATCCAGATTTCTCGGATCTGCCACTGCTGCCATGATCTTCATCAATGTTCTCTGAATCTCTGCCAGATTCGTCTTCAGATGATCCTCTGAAAGCACTTTTGCATGTCCGATATAACTATTCAGTTCATCGATCGTCCCGATCAGCTCGATCCGATCGTCTGCTTTCGAAACACTCATCCCATTTGCAAGAGAGGTATTTCCGCCATCACCTTTTTTGGTATATACTTTCATTTGCACATTTCCTTTCCCGGAACATTTTCGCTATTTAAAGGGCTGTTTTTTAATCGCACGGGCACTGTTTGCTCCCACTTTTCTGCACTGCTCTTTTGTCGGAGACAGATATGCCTCGATATTACGCCCTTTCTCAAGCCCCCGCATTTTCAGACAGACGGCCGTTCCAAAAATCCCGATTCCGGATCCCAGCATGGAATCCCGTGCCGCTTTATAGGAAAGCTTTTCCATACATTCATCCGGAAACTCTGTAATCTCATAAAACACACCCTCTTCTTCCACTCCTGCACAGACTTCCCGCAAAATTGCTTCATCTGCCAGATGTGTATATATAAAGATTGAAGGTTTCTTCACTATCATCGCTGTTCTCCTATATATGAAAGTACCAGCCCTGTTGCAACTGCATTTCGCGGACCTTCCTCTCCCCGGATATTTCCACGTCCGCACACGATCCGAAATTCTGAAAGTTCTTCCATCAGCATTTCCGGAATCTCAAAATCCTCCGCAGACCCGCCGACTAAAACAACATTCGAAATATGTTTCAGATCCTGCCCTGGTGCCACTTTCTTCAATGCACGAAATGCATTGGTCACAAACACTTTACGTTTTGCCTCTCTTCGCACCTGCACAATCTTCTCCATCGGGATATCCTGTTCCAGCCGAATCATTCCATCCTCCGTAAGAAGGACCACTCTTCCGTAAAACCTCGGATCAATGGACTGCTCCACAAATGTCATCTGTCCGTTTTCCATCCGCATATGGAACAGACTTTCCACTTTGGCAAGCGGGTACTTTTTAATCTGCTCTGCCATGTGCCGGTCTCCCAGACCAAGCTCTGTCTCGATCAGCATGGACACAAGCTCTCCCGCACCTGCCTGATGCGTCATAGATACCTTTCCATCCTCGGAAATCACCGCTGCATCCGTAGAACCGCCGCCCATATCCAGAATTGCAAGCGGAAGGCTTGTTCCGGGAGTCGTCAGGGCTCCGAGACTGGCCATAACCGCTTCCACGCCTGCCACCATCACGTTTACACCCAGTTCTATCCGTAATTGTTCTGCAATCTTCTGCATCGGAAGATGCCTCGTCTTTACCATCGCCGCGATTCCGACCGCTTTCTCAAGACAGGTCTCTCCTGCCAGGGCACCGGAAATCCGAACCGGTGCCATCGTATCCACTGCCAGAATATCAGTAATATGAATCTCTCTCTTCGCAGTCTCATCCAGATTTTCCATTCCCTGTTTGATCCTTGAGAACATATTGCCCACATTGGTGTCATGCTCTCCTTCCATATCGTAGATCGTACCGGCATCCGAAACTACCTGCATGATCTTCTCGGCACCTTCATCCAGATCAACAACTGCGTCCTGATCTGCATGGAGACAGATTTTTCCTGCGGGAAGAAGATTCTCCCGGATATTGCCGCCCGGTGTTTTTAAAACGACCGCACTTCGCTTTCCGATCAGACTTTTCGCAATCGGCGTGATCATCCGCGTCTGCTCTGCATCCAGTCCGAGCAGCGTTGCAATCCCGTACGGGTTGGAAAGCATACGGATTGTCTGTCCCGGAAGCGCCACTTCGATCGCTGCCAGAACATCATCCGGAAGCTTTTGAATTCCCGCCACCTCATCAATGATCGGCACTTTTTCTTCCAGACGATTCTCCACAAGAACCGCCTCATCTGCCTGCAGGATCACACCTGTGATCGTCAGCCGCTTCCTCTCTCTGTTGATAACTTCTGCGATCTCCTCATAGGATGCGGCTGCTTTTGCAAATACAATATACGGCGTTCCCGGCACGCCTTCCCGGATTCGCTCAAAATCCAGCGTTTTTCCGACTGCCTGCCCTGCACCTGCAGGGGTAGACGGGTTATGTCCGATCATGGAAGAATCTGTAATGATCGTCTCTGTAAGCGTCTCCATTGCTGTATCTCCGATAACCGGCGCGGCTTCATTCAGGCGGATCAGGGAAAGCGCTTCCGTCTCCATCCCAATCTTTCCCATAGCTTCTTTCAATGCTGCCCGTATCCCATGAACATTGGCAATGGTCCCCTTCGTTCCTGTCGTCTTACAGGAAGCACTGCTTAAGAAATGGACCTGTGCTCCCCCGACTTCTCCGATACAGACTTCTGTTGTAGAATTTCCAATATCAACTCCGGCAATATATGTCAAAGCAGAATCCCTCTTTTCTCATAAACCTCTGCCGCTTCCATTACAAGGCGCGCACAGTTTTTTGCATTGTATTTTTCCAACAGCTCCTGTGCCATTAAAACCAGTTCCAGCTTTGTGGAACGATTCGGACGAAGCTTATCGTACATCTTTAAAATCACATCATCCGGAACATCTACCAGTTCTGCAGCACGTTCAAAATTCTTTTCCATCGGATCATTGCCGTTTTCTTTTGCCACCTGTCCCTGTGCATAAAGCATTTCTTTTGAAATCTTAATGTCATCCGGGGCAATCTGGTTTCTCATCACTGCATCCAGCGTGATCTCATCCAGTTTTTTTCCTGTCTTGGATGCGATCTGTTCTCTTTCGTGTTCACCTAACGGGTACTGCATTTATCTTTCCTCCCATTCAACAATTCCAACTTCCGGATCCAGCTGCTCTGTCTCCGCAATGTGCATCAACGCTGCCTTCACCTGATATTTTGGTCTGGACATCGGATCATTTGTACATGGAATCGGCACTACCTGCTCACCCTTTACATATTTGGCAGCATTCTGTCCGATCTGACGGTAAGTCTCCAGATTCATCAGAGGCGCCTGCGGAAACAATTCCAGATTGGAAAGCGGATAAAGGTCTCTCTGATGGATCACGGTTGTCCCTTTCGACTGGATGCCGATCCCGATTCCGGAACCAGAAAGCTTTGCCGCTTCCAATGCCATAAAACAGACATCGGATGTATCCAGTATTTTGACCACTCTCGGGATCATTCCTTCCTCTTCAATTCCCGCTTTCACATTTTTCAGAACATCTTCCAGTAAAATACCGCAGATGGTTCTTTTAATCTCTTTCTGGAATGCAGCTCCTACTCCGATCACAACTTCCTTTGGATCTGTCCCCTGCTTCGCCCGCGGATAATCTCTGTAGGATGTCTTTTCTTCATTGATCCTGTCCCGCCCTGCCATAGAAGGCACCTCGGAAGATGTATGTGATCCAGTCTCCTGCCCCATCTCCGAAAGAACGGCATTGGTTATCTGTTTAATTAACTCTTCACTAATCTGCATGATCCTGCCTCCTATATATCCTGTGGGTTGATGATGTGCGGGATCTTCTTGATCTCTTCCCAGCGCTCTCCCTGTACCCGGTATCCGGTTCCAGGTCCCATATAGTCATTCGGTGTATTGATGCCGGACAATACATGGAAGTCTTTGTCCAAAATCGCTGCTGTCTGCATGTAATCTCCGACCACACGCTGCTTTAACATACTCAACACACTCTCTGCCACATCCACAAATCCAGTCTCTGCCAGCGCTTTTACGACATCGATTCCCGTGATGCCGCGTTTTAATACATCCTCAGCCGCCATCAGATCCGCGGTCACATCCCGATCCAGTGTATCTTTGCTTCCATGTGCGTAGGTAACTGCCTCCACCTGCGCATCTGTCACCGGTGAAAGTCCCAGCTGTGTAAACACTGCCTGCACCGCTCTTGCAGCCTTGTTTCTGACATGAATGACTTCTTCTTCCGTTACCGGGCGAAGTCCTCCGTCTACCTGCATATCTCTCTGTAATACATTGTAATCATCAAAGTCTTCGGCATCAAAGTTCGATCCCGCAAACATATTGTCATAGTTCGGCTCTGCCGCATAGCCGGAGAAGATAAAGTCTGTTCCCGGCAAGAACTGCAGCATCGTTCTTGCAGTACGGCGCATATCGGAGTTGGAAAAGCTCTGGTCATTGGAAGATGCACACTCCAGCCCAAGCAGCGCTGCCACAAGGTTTTCCGCGATGACTTCCCGGATACCGGACGGTACGGAACCTGTCACTCCGATACAACTTACAGATCCATTCTGGATTCCCTGACTTCCAGCTCCCTTTGTCGCATACAGACAGCGGCACTCCAGATACAGCATAGATTTCTTTTCACTGCTTCCCATCAGCACCTCGGAACCGGATCCTGATGTAAAGCGGACCTTCAGTCCTCTGGAAGCATACGCCGAATTCAAAAATGCTTTGGAATATGGTGTATCATCCCCATCGATAAACACCTTTTCCGTTCCATATACAGAGAGTGTCTCTGCATAAGTCGTCAGTCCGCGGATTCCCAGCTCCAGCTCTGTTGCTTCCTCTGCGGAGCACTGTGTCAGCACACCCGGACGCCCCACCTGAGAACCAATCAGAAGCGCCATGGCACTCAGCGGTGCATATCTGGCAACTCCCATAGTCGTCTCTTCCTCCGCAAATCCACGAAGAGCTCCCTCTGCCGCGTCCGCTGCAATCTGTACCGGATCATCTTTCAGATTTGTGATGTGCGCCTGATTTCCCGGTGTTCTTCTCGCACGGATCTTCTGCATTCCCATCATCAGCTCTACGACATTCAGATGATTCATAACCTCTGTCATCTTTGCAGGCGTGATTCCTGTCACAAGCTCCAGAATCTCTTTTCTGGACACATGAATATCCACGATCATGCGCGCGATCTCCAGTGAAGATACTGCCATGGACGCTTCTGCACGCTCTACGTTCATCGCATAATCAGCGATAAACTGATCGATAAAATCAAAGTCCTCTCTCTTTTTCCCATCCAGTTCCACAATTCTGCCGTTTGCTACTTTCACAGACGGCTTTGGATCATACGGACTTGTCATTGCCACAAATCCCATTTCCGGCCATTCATTGATATATCCGTCAAGATTTACCGGGCGCTGATCCAGTGTCTCAATTCGTTTTGATCTTCTCATGTTCGTTCTCCTAAATATGATATCTCCTACACACTATAGTTGTATTATACCTTAAATCCAAAAGAATCGCAATCCGGATCGTGGTGAAATTGTGCACAAATCCACATTATTTTCAAAAGAAATCAACAAAAACCCTCGCATTTTTCTTCTTTTTTCTCTGTGATTTCTATTTTTTGATGCTTTGTCTGCATTCTCCCATTGACTTCCATTTTTTCGGACTGTAAAATAGATCTATCTTTTTAAATAAGAACAAAAACTTATACAGCTTACCTACGAAAGGAGTTTGGCATATGGAACACTTAACCATCCCACAGGGGTATGTTTCTCCCCTGACAATCCGCGAGACTGAGGTGGCGATCAAAGAGATCAAGGATTATTTTGAACGCTCCCTTGCAAAATCACTGCATCTTACCCGTGTATCTGCACCTTTATTTGTAAAACCGGAATCCGGTCTGAATGATAATTTAAATGGTGTGGAGCGCCCGGTTTCGTTCGGGATCAAGGAGCAGGAGGACACTCCCGCGGAGATCGTGCATTCTCTGGCAAAATGGAAACGCTATGCACTCAAGCACTACGGTTTTCATTCCGGTGAAGGTCTTTACACCGATATGAGTGCCATCCGCAGAGATGAGGATACGGACAATATTCACTCTATCTACGTAGATCAGTGGGACTGGGAAAAAGTGATTTCCAAAGAAGAGCGAAACATGGAGACACTGCAGTATACAGTCCGCAAGGTCTACAGTGCACTCAAAGAAACAGAAGATTATATTTCCAGACGGTATAACTATATCGAGCCGCTGCTTCCGGACGATATCTTTTTTATCACATCCCAGGAGCTTGAAGACCTGTATCCAGGATGTGACGCCAAGGAAAGAGAGCACCGGCTTGCCAAAGAAAAGGGAGCGATCTTTGTGGCACAGATTGGAAAAGTTCTCGCTTCAGGTGAAAAGCATGACGGACGCGCCCCGGACTATGATGACTGGGAATTAAACGGTGATATCATCGTCTACTACCCTGTACTGGACATTGCCCTGGAGCTTTCCTCTATGGGAATCCGCGTGGATGAAGAAGCGCTTGCAAAGCAGTTAAAGCTTTCCGGATGCGAGGACCGCGCAAAGCTTCCGTTCCAGAAGTCTCTGCTGAACAGGGAACTGCCTTACACGATCGGCGGCGGAATCGGACAGTCCCGTATCTGTATGTATTATTTGCGCAAGGCACATATCGGAGAGGTACAGTCCTCCCTCTGGCCGGATGACATTTACAACTGCGCACTGGAACACGGAATCCAGTTATTATAAAAGAAAAACAGGAGTCTGCTGATTTTGAATCGATCAACAGACTCCTGCCCTTCTTTATTTCTTTTTTACTGCCACAGCCTGCATATGCTGTGCTTTGTATCTGTCTTCTACAATCTCTTTCGGATAGCGGATCACTCCATTGTTCTCATACGGATCATTGAAATAATATCCTTCTTCATCATATCCGACCAAAAGCATACAGTGCTCATTGGAAATCCAGGTAAATACTTCCCCGCTGTCTTTTAATTTCCACTGTGGGCCCGTGATCGGTTCTCTCATATTGATACACGCCCAGAGAATCACCGGCATTCCTTTGTCAATGTACTCTGTTTGTAAAGTTTTTATCTCTGTTCCCGTAAGATCCAGCACCTCATACATTTCACCGATCGCTTTTTTCAGCGCCTGAGTGATCACCGGTGCATAGCAGCCAAATGACTCCTCATCATAGGGACTTCCACAAAAATATTTTGTGGGATCCGGACCGTAAAGCTCCCCCTCACGAAGTTCAAACTCCTGCCTGTCCAGATATTGCTCAATAAATTCATCCACAGACATTTCGTATCCCAGATACCTAAGCAGCATCACAGCCGACACACTCTCGCATCCGGTCGGATAACGCACACTTTGATCCAGATACGGCACATCAATTACATTACGCATGCTGTTCCTCCGCATCCTTTTTCTGCTCTCGTCTCTTCAAAACCGTCAGTACTGCAAACAAGATCAAAAGACTGCTGCCCAGTGCAGCCCACCAGATCTTCACGATTCCTGCGATCAGATATCCTACGATACAAACTGCCGCCACGACCATGGCATACTGCATCTGAGTGGATACATGATTGATGTGATTGCTCTGTGCACCCGCAGAAGACATTACTGTTGTATCTGAGATTGGAGAAATGTGATCTCCGCATACTGCTCCTGCCAGAACTGCCGCCACAGAGATGATCATCATTTCCAGATTTTTCTGTCCCGGGAACATCGCTACTACGATCGGCACCAGGATCGCAAAGGTTCCCCATGAGGTTCCTGTTGAAAATGCAAGAAAAATCGCGATCATAAACATCACCGCAGGCAGGATCACGCTTGCCGAAGCATTTGTTCCCACCAGATTCTCTACAAATACTCCAATTCCAAGGGCATCTCCCATTCCTTTTAAGGACCATGCAAAAATCAGGATCGCCACCGCCGGGATCATCAGTTTAAAGCCTTCTACGAAGCTGTCCATAAATCCCTTAAATGTAATGACCTTTCTCGGCAGATATAAAATCAACATAAATAAAATCGTAACAGAAGTTGCAAAAATCAGACTTGTCTCTGCATCACATCCGGAAAAGGCAGTGAATACATCGGTTGCTCCGCCCAGATATCCGGTGTAGATCATAGCCCCGATCGCAGACAGGATCAGAACCGCTACCGGCAGGATCAGATCCATCACTTTCCCTTTTTCTGATGCATTTTCTGTCTCAACTGTCTCAAATTCTTCCGCACCGCTTGTGAAGAGATCCCCGTTTGCAGCATTCTTTTCATGACGCTTCATCTGTCCGAAATCAAATCCTGTGATCACCACAAACAATACCATTGCCAGTGTCAGAAGCGCATACAGATTGTAGGGAATCGTTCTTAAAAACAGCTGAAACCCTGTAATCCCCGCATCGTCCGGCACATAAGAGTTGACCGCAGCCGCCCAGCTTGAAATCGGCGCGATGATGCAGACCGGAGCTGCCGTGGAATCAATGATATACGCCAGCTTCGCTCTGGAAACTTTATAGCGGTCTGTCACCGGACGCATCACGGAACCGACCGTCAGACAGTTGAAATAATCATCTACAAAAATCAGCACCCCAAGTCCCGTTGTTGCAAGAAGCGCGCTTTTTTTGCTCCTGATCTTGCTTCCTGCCCAGTTTCCATAGGCGGCAGAACCTCCTGATTTTGCCATCAACACGATGATCATCCCCAGAAGCACGTCAAAGATAAGAATATTCAGATTCATGCTTTCTTTCATAATTTCAAAAAATGACACAAAAGAATCCCAGGGAGAAAATCCTGTATACAGCAGTGCCCCCACAGCAACTCCTACAAACAGGGAGCTGTACACTTCCTTTGTGAGAAACGCAAGCACGATTGCAAGCAACGGTGGCACAAGTGACCACCAAGTTCCGATAAACATAGAACCATCCATTTTTTCTTTCATCCTCTTTTCTATTACTTTTCCACATGATAATACCCTGTCCTGGCTCCGGCACTTGCCTTGTCATAACAGGGTATCCTTTCTTATTTTACTGGATGATGCATAAATATGCAATTATAATTTTTTATTCGTTCCTGTTCCATGCAAATGCATGGTTCATCGGCCCACTTCCGGCTCCCAGATCCAGCTTGAACTCCAATGCATCTGAAAGATACTGCTTTGCTCTTTTTACAGACTCTTCCAGTTCAAATTCTTTCGCCAGATTGGCTGCGATCGCACTCGAAAGCGTGCATCCTGTTCCGTGAGTATTCGGATTCTCTATTCTCGTTCCGTAAAACCACCGCATCGTTCCGTCTTCTTTCCACAAAAGGTCATTGGCATCCTGTCTTTGATGACCTCCCTTTAACAGCACACTGCATCCAAACTGTCTGCCGATCATTTCTGCTGCCCTCTCCATATCTCTTTGTGTCTGAATTTCAATTCCGGACAAAAGCTCAGCCTCCGGGATATTGGGCGTGATCACCTCAGCAATTTTAAAAAGCTTCTCCTGCATCGCGCAGATTGCATCCTCCCGGATCAGCCTTGCTCCGCTTGTCGCCACCATAACCGGATCCACGACAATATGTGCTGCCTCGTATTGCCTCAATGATCCTGCTATCACCTCAATCAATTCTGTGGACGATACCATCCCGATCTTCACCGCGTCCGGTCTGATATCTGTAAAAATGCAATCCAGCTGTTCTTTTAAAAATTGCGGAGACAATTCCAGAATATCACGTACTCCGGTTGTATTCTGTGCCGTCAGCGCCGTGATCGCACTCATCGCATAGACTCCGTTTGTCGTCATTGTCTTGATGTCCGCCTGGATTCCGGCACCGCCGCTGCAGTCGCTTCCCGCGATCGTCAGTCCTGTCTTCATCGATGTCATGTGTTACTTACATCCTTCCTGTTATCATTTCTGTCAGTTGTTCATCGAAAGACTTCAGATAAATATCCGCTGTCTCTCTGATTTTTTCCTGTTCCTTGTTTGCTTTGTCATAGACAGCTGCTGTAGAAAACCCTGCCTTTTTTGCAGTCTCAATGGCATAGAGTGCATCTTCCACAACCAGCGCTTCATCCGGCCTGCAATTCATCTTTCTCGCCGCTTCCAGATAAATGTCCGGCCTGTCTTTTCCTGCACCAACCTCGCTGCAGAATAACAGCTCCGTAAAATACTGCCGGATCTCCAGCCGCTCACACGCCTGTCGGATACAGTCTTGATCTCCTGAGGTCGCCAGGATCATGGGGTATCCTTTTTGTTTGAATTCTGCCAGAAGCTCTTTTGCCCCCGGTTTTAATGTCACTTCTCTTCTGTAAAAGGTTTCAATCTGGCAGTGGATTCCCTCCAGAACATCTGCCACACCAACCGGCAGGTGGTAGCGATCGATCAGATACTTTGCTCCCTGCTCCAGACTCATCTCAAACAGAATCTCTCCCAGATTTGGTTCCGGCTCGATTCCCAGTGTCTCCAGATAATGATCCGGAGCATGCTCCCAGATTTCCATGGAATCCAACAGTGTTCCGTCCGCATCCCAGATGATCCCCTTGATCGTCATTGGATCGCCTCTACTTTCTTTTTCAATTCTTCTGCTGCCAGCTTCGGGAAATCCTGCGCAAAGATCGCACTGATTACTGCAATCCCGTCGATTCCCGTTCCTGCAAGCTGACTGACATTTTCTGCGCTGATTCCGCCGATTGCTACGACCGGAATCTGCACTGCCACACAAATGTCACGAAGTGTGGCGTGTTCCACTTCCACCGCATCTGCTTTGGAGCTGGTCGGAAATACTGCTCCCACTCCCAGGTAATCTGCTCCATCTTTTTCTGCCTTTATAGCCTGCTCCACAGTCTGTGCAGACACACCAATGATCTTGTCCTCTCCTAAAATCTCCCGCACCTTCCACGCGGGCATATCATCCTGCCCCACATGTACACCGTCAGCTCCTACTGTACGGGCGATTTCTACATTGTCGTTGATCACAAACGGAACTCTGTATGCGGCACACAACTTTTTCATCTCCTCTGCCTCCTGCAGAAAGTTTTCTGTATTCAGATCTTTTTCCCTCAGCTGCAGGAATGTCACCCCGCCTTTTAAGGCCTCCTCTACCTGGTGATACAGCGTGTCGTTTTTCGTCCAGCTTCTGTCCGTCACTGCATATAAAAGCAGAGATTCCTTATCGCACCTCATAGTTTGCTCTCCTTTCCAGTTCTTCTCCGGTCAGATTGCAGACCGCATCAATGATCCGGTTTCTGTAGGTGGAATTGCCGTCTCCCGGCTGCATATTTTCCCAGCCGATCTCACCTGCTGTTCCCATGATACAAACAGCCGCTGCCGCCGCATCCAGCATTTCTTCCGGATTCGCACACAAAAATGCAGTCAGCATCCCGGAGAGCTGACATCCGGTTCCTGTAATCTGTCCCATTTCTTTTCTGCCGTTTCGGATCACATAACAACGTTTGTCATCTGCCACCAGATCGATCGCACCTGTTACTGCCACGATGCATCCACAGGATTTTGCAAACGCTTTTACAAATGCCACTGCCTCCTCTAAAGTCTCTTCCGTAACAATATCCGTCTCACAGGCATCCACTCCTCTTGCACCGCCCATGCCGCCGGAGAGAACTTTGATCTCTGACATATTTCCACGGATTACAGAAAAGCGGACTTCCTGCATCAGTTTCACTGCTGTCTGTGTGCGAAGAGTGCTCGCACCGGCTCCAACCGGATCCAGAAGCACAGGATGTCCCAGTTCGTTTGCCTTCTTTCCTGCCAGGAACATACTTTCAATACTGCTCTTGTGAAGCGTTCCGATATTGATGTTCAACCCCTGACAGATGGTTGTGATTTCCTGCACTTCCTCCGGCTCATCCGCCATGATCGGGCTGGCACCACATGCCAGGATGATATTCGCCACATCATTTACGGTCACGTAATTCGTGATATTATGTACCAATGGGCAATGATTTCTCACAGTTTCCAGATATTTTTTCATAAATGTCTCCTTTCAGACCTGAAGTTGTTTTTTGGAATCTGCTGCCTTATCGCACAACAAAGCGGGTACACCAATGTATGGCATACCCGCTGTCTCAGCTTTTCTATCCCTACGTTGGCATTATCCAAATCAGGTCACAGGTCGAAGCGATTCAGCTTCCTCTCAGCCTGCTTGATACGCAAGCTCCCTTGTTTTTTATTTACATTTATTATACTCCGTTTTTCCCCCATTGCAATCCTTATTTTCTTTACAATTTGATCTGGATCTGGTATTTTTTCATCCAGTAATTGATCTGCAGCACATATGCGATCATCTGAGGTCCTGCCATCAGCTGTCCGTACCACGGTTTTCCGTAATCCTTCGGCGAATTTAAAAACCGCTCTGCCTTCTTTCGATCCAGAAATGCCCGAATGGGCGCACTTGTATCTTGTAACACTTCTTCTCTCAGCCGGTCTGCCAGAAGTGCTTCGTACTGCGGATTGTATGTTTTCGGATATGGACTTTTCTTTCTCCAGAGTACTTCGTCCGGTACTTTTCCTTTTCCCGCACGGCGAAGCAATGCTTTGGGAATACCATCCTCACATTTCACAGACCAGGGCACATTCCATACATACTCGATGATGCGGTAATCTGCGATCGGCACTCGCGCCGACAATCCACACCAGGTACTGGTCCTCTCCATCCGGTCTAACAGTGTTGCCATAAACCATTTCAAATTCAGATACGCAATTTCTCTGCGACGCTTCTCCACAGAAGAATCCTCGGTACAGCACGGTGTTTCCCGCACGGCTTTCTCATATGCTTCCTCTGCATACTCTTTCATCGGAAGCTTCCGAATCCACTTTTCCTGAAGCAGACTCTGCCGGACAGATTGATCTGCTGACCACGGAAATCCGTCTGTCTCAAAGGCTTCTTTTTTATGAAACCACGGGTATCCTCCGAAAATCTCATCCGCACATTCTCCTGTCAGAGCTGCCTTGCTGTACTGTGACACCTGAGAGCAGAAATACAGCATAGAGGACTCCACATCCGCCATACACGGCAGACACCTTGCATCCACAGCTTTGTAAAGATATTCCGCCAGCTTTTCATTGCTGCACTCCAAATAGCGATGCTCACTGCCGCAATATGCTGCCATCTGTTCCACCCACGGCCGGTCCTGACTCGGCTGAAATGCATTTGCCTGAAAATACTGCCGGTTTCCTTCAAAATCAAAGGAAAATGTCTGAAGCCTTTCCCCCTTTTCCCGCAGAGCATCCGCACAGACTGCCGTCACAAGGCTGCTGTCCACTCCGCCGGAGAGAAATGTAGAGATCGTCTCTTCACTCTCCATCTGCCGTTTAATCGAATCCTCCAAGAGCCACGCTGTTTTTTCTACTGTTTCTTCCCTGGAATCTTCATGTGGCTGACTTTTTACATTCCAGTAACAATGATCTTTTAGAATTCCGTCTGCAAAAGAAAGATAATGTCCCGGAAGCACTTCATAAATATCTCGAAAAACACCGTTTCCGGGAGTTCTTGCCGGACCAAGCGCAAAAATTTCACAGAGACCATTCTCATCCAGCACAGGGTCCACACCCGGATACTGAAATAAGCTTCCAATGGCAGAGGCAAAAAACAGCGTCTCCTTTTTCTGCGTATAAAACATTGGTTTTGCCCCGATCCTGTCTCTGAACAAGAACAATATTTTTTTCGTTTCATCCCAGATCACCGCACCGAAAACACCATTTATTTTTTTCACAAATTCCGGTCCGTACTGCATATAGGCAAGCAGAAACAATTCCTCATTTCTGTCTGTGTCGGCTTTCAGCTCCCGCCCAAGCTCTTTTGCATTGTATAGTTCCCCATTCAAAATGAGCGTACACACGCGCCCCGGCCGTTTTAATGTAACCGGATGTGCATGTTCTGTTTCTTCCACACAGCGTCCCGGTGCAAATCCCATATTCCGGCTGCAAAATCCTGTAAATGTTCCCATTGTCTTCCCCTTTTCTACTGAATGATCGGTTGATACTGTCTGCCTTCCAGTGCCGCCTCGGCCGCCGGGATCAGATACTCCAGGCTGGCGATCATCGAATTTGGCTTTTTCTGCGGATTATCCTGTTTAAACGGTACAAAATAAACATGCTTAGTGTTTAACAACAACCCGATATTTTTCATATTCATACCCAGTGCATCATTTGTAGAAATCGAAACCAGCAGCGGACGCTCATTGCGCAGATGCGCTTTTGCAGCCATCAGCGCAGGAGTGTCCGTAATCCCATTGGCCAGCTTCGCAATGCTGTTTCCCGTACACGGCATTAAAATCAGCAGATCCAAAAGGCCTTTCGGTCCGATAGGCTCCGCCTGGGGGATTGTCAGCATCGGCTCTGCCCCTGTGATTTCCTTTGCCTTTGTCACAAAATCCTCTGCATTTCCAAAACGACTGTCTATAGACTGTGCCGCATCTGAAAAAATGGTCTGCAGCTCTGCCTCTTCCTTTTTTAATGCCCGCAGTGCCTGAAACACTTTTTCATAAGTGCAAAAAGATCCTGTGATCGCAACTCCGATCTTCCTGCCTTTTAGCTTCATGATTTACACTCCCTTTTTATGATTCTTTCTATTTCCTTCAAAATCTCCTCTCCCAGCAGTCTGCCTGATGTACACGGCGCAAAACGTCCCGGCAGGCCCGGCAGGACATTTATATGGATTCCCAGTCTGTCTGCCGCATCCCGGTCAATTCCTCCCGGCATGGAAGCCAGCTCCAGAATACAGACTTCTTGTGGCACTCCTTCCAGCAATCCCTCTGTCCACACAGCAGACGGCGCTGTATTAAAAAGAAATGCTGCTTTTTTCAGTACTTTTGAAAGATCCTTATATTCACAGATCTTCGCTCCTGCTTCTTTTGCACGTTCGCATGCGTTCTCATCACGGTCATACACCACGATCGTACATCCCCAGTTTTTCAGGCACTGATGAATTGCACTTCCGCATCGGCCATACCCTGTCAGAATACACAAACTCCCCCGAAGCGTAACCGGACTGTTTTGTACCGCTTCGGCAACCGCACCTTCTGCTGTGGCAGCTACATTTTCTCTTACAATCCGTTCCAGCTGCATCAGGTCATAGCTCTCACCGCCGCGGCATAAAATCCTGTTTTTCAGTTCTTTTGAAAAACAGCCGCCAAAGATACACTGTCCATGTTTCACATATTCCATGAGCTGCTCTGCATCTGGTTTATATTCCGCTCCTGTATTGAGCTTTCCTTTCCGCAATACAGGCACCGGAAGCACCACAAACCGGCAGTTCTCAAAAATCTCCCGAAGCCGCTCTGTTGTTTCCTCCTGTCTGGTACCATCCGGAAAAAATGCTGTTTCTGTCTGCCATCCATGCTCTTCCAGAAATTGTTTTACATAAATCTGCCTCTGATCCCCGCCAATAATTCCGATTTTTTCCAATCACACAAAATCCTTTTTCTTTTAACATATGCACACACTTTCATTGCGTGTCTGTATCTGAGACGCAAAAAGAGTCCGCTGTTTTTGGCGAACTCTTTTTTCACATGGCGCTATCCTAAGAAACATCTGCCGGAAACCGGATTCCCATCTTTTCCCTTGCCAGATCCAGAAACTGCATTTCGTTTCCGGACGCTTCCTCATATATTTTACTTTTCTCATCCTCCTGACTGTTCTCGATCAGACGCAGCCATTCCCGTATTTCATATACCATATTATTCTCTTCTTTTGGGATCAGGATCACATCTCTGCGCCCAGTACGCTCATGTATCGTAATTTTTCTTGTATCTGCGATCCGATCGATCTGCATACTCCCGTTTTCTCCCTGAACCTCACTTTCCGTATATCCACTTGTAATTTTGGAATACTGCAGAACTGCCTGCCAGCCCGGATACTGCGCCAGGATGGTTCCCATACCATCCACACCATTTTCCAGAAAGACGGAAGCTCCTTCTATTTTCTCCGGCATTCCAAACAATCGTACCAGCGGATGTACACAATACACTCCGATGTCCATCAAGGCCCCGTTGGAAAGCTCCGGCCGAAACGCATTCTCGATGATTCCTTTGCGGAAGTTATCATAACGCGACGAATACTGACAAAATCGAAAGCTCACACTCCGGATTTTTCCAAGGCGATACAGATTTGCTTCAATTGCCTGAAATCCGGGATCATACACCGAACGCATGGCTTCTAACAGCACCGCCTGTCCGTTTTCCGCCGCCGCTCTCATCCTCTGCAGCTCTGCCGCATTACTTGCAGCAGGCTTTTCACAGAGTACATGCTTTCCGTGCTTAAGCATCTCTACTGCCTGTTCACAATGGCAGGAATTGGGGCTGGCAATGTATACCGCGTCTATGTCCGAGGATTCTGCCAGCTCCTTTAGATCTGTATAAATAAACTCTGCTCCGTGCTTTTTTGCAAATGCCTTGGCTGTCTCCTTCTTTCTTGAAAATACTGCCGTGTGGACCAGTCCCTCACACAAAGCTGCCGCTTCCAGAAAACGGTCCACAATCGCACTCGTTCCAATAGTTGCAAATCGTATCATATTCTCTGCTCCTTCCTTTTATGATGATCACTTGTTACGGCTAAATTACTGGTTCACAGTAACCAATAATCCGAATATTATCATTTTACTATTTTACATATTGGCAAAGCAAGTTTAAAATAGAAATGAAAGGAGAATATGCAAATGAAATCTCAAAAACATCTGTTAAGCAAATTATTTATTTCTACCCTTTATCTGAGTGCCTTCACTTTTGGCGGCGGTTATGTGATCGTTACACTCATGAAAAAGAAATTTGTGGACCAGTATCACTGGATCGATGATGAGGAAATGCTGGATTTGATCGCCATCGCGCAGTCTTCTCCGGGAGCTATCGCAGTCAACGGCGCAATTGTTGTCGGCTACAAGTTGGCAGGAATTCCAGGAGTTCTGCTCTGTGTCCTCGCCACCGTTTTGCCGCCTTTTGTCATTATTTCCATCCTTTCTGTATTTTACGCTGCTTTCCAGAGCAATGTCTGGATACGGCTTCTTCTGGAAGGGATGCAATCCGGTGTTGCGGCTGTCATCGCATCAGTTGTTTATGATATGGGCCGCGGAATCATCCGTGAAAAAACACCGATTTCTCTTCTGATCATGGGCGGAGCATTTCTTGCAAACTATATGTTTCAGATCAATGCCGTCTACATCATTTTATTTTGTATTGCACTTGGCTGCCTGCAGACCTGGTATCAGAAAAGGAGGACACTCTCATGATTTACCTGCAGCTTTTTTTCAGTTTTCTTCAAATCGGAACCTTTAGCTTCGGCGGCGGTTATGCTGCACTCCCCCTGATCCAGAATCAGGTCGTCTCTCTTCATCATTGGATCTCAATGGCTGAGTTCACAGATCTGATCACCATTTCCCAGATGACTCCCGGACCGATCGCCATCAATTCCGCCACTTTTGTCGGAATCAAGATCGCAGGAATGCCCGGTGCACTTGTTGCGACTCTCGGATGTATCCTGCCCTCCTGCATCATTGTGACCATTATTGCATATCTGTATATGAGATACCGAAATCTGGACACCCTGCAGGGAATTCTTGGGATGCTTCGTCCCGCCGTCGTTGCACTGATTGCCTCTGCAGGAATTTCGATCCTGATCACTGCTTTCTTTGGAGATTCGGGGATAAAGCTTTCCTCATGCAACCCAAAGGCCGTGGTAATCTTTGCAGGCTGTCTGATTCTTCTGAGAAAACGAGTCAATCCTGTTCTGGTCATGGTACTTGCCGGGATTGTAAATGTGGGACTCTCCCTTTTTATATGAATCTCAGTAAAAAGGGAAAACTCTTCCGAATAAAAAGAATTTTCCCTCCGTCTTAAACTACAATTTCATATTTTTCTACATTCACTTTCGCTTTTCCATCACATGAGAACACAATCTCATCTGCCTCTATCGGTGTGCAGATTGCAGTTGTCACAACCTGTTCTCCGTCATTGACAAACAGTTCAATGGACTGTCTGTCCAGAATAAAACGAAGTTTCAATGTTTCTTTTCCTTCCGTAACTTTCCATATTCTTCTGCAGATTACATCTTTTGTCACTCCGCAACAAGTACGATCCACTTCCATAATCTGCTTTTTTCGATTATATGTATAAGTAGTCGTATATTCCATGTTATGTGCCAGTTCCAGACAAAATTCATCAAATTGGCCATTTTCGATTTCTACAGTCAGATCCAGCATCCTTCCTCTCACTTCATCAAACTGAACAGTTCCTGAAATCTCCTGGTCTTTCAAACAACATGGATTTTTACGATACTGCTTCAGTTCTTCCACCGGATTTTGATATAATCTTCCATTCATATACCGCAGTTCTCTCGGCAGTGTCATCATTCCCTGCCACTTTTGACCATCCGGAATCACACAGGCATCCCATGACTTCATCCAGGCGATTAGAATCCGACGTCCATCCGGAAGTTTTGTCGTCTGCGGCGCATAAAAATCCAGACCATAATCCAATGATTTTGGAGCTTCCTTCTGAAATGTATGCTCTGTTTCATTATATTTTCCTGAAAAATATACGGAATTATTTCCATTATGAAATTCATATTTCTGCGCTTTCATGTTCTGTGGCGAACAGATCAAAAAATGTGTCCCATCCAGTTCAAAAAAATCCGGGCATTCCCACATAGTTCCAATCTGACCTGTGCTATTTTCTGCCAACACAGTCTCAAATTTCCATTTCTCCAAATTTTTACTGGAAAAAAGTACAACCTGACCTTTCTGCTCTGAGTTCTTATTTCCAACAATCAGATAATAGTTTTTCCCTTTTTTCCACACTTTCGGATCTCTGAAATCAATCTTGCTACAATCCGCAGGCAGCATATCTCCGGTTATAACAGGATTCTGGGGTGATTTCACATAGATTTCTCCATCTCCATACGCAATACACTGATTCTGTCGTTCTTGAATGCTTCCATTCTCCATCTGCACATTACTTACTCCGGTATAGATGAGTACATGTTTTCCATCTTTTTCCGTTGCACTTCCTGAAAAACATCCTCGTTTGTCATATTCCTGATCCGGAGCAAGTACTGATGGCATATTCTTCCAATGAATCATATCATCTGAAACACTGTGTCCCCAGTGCATTGGTCCCCACTCCGTTGTATACGGATGATATTGATAAAAAAGATGAATCTGTCCCTGATACCAGGAAAATCCATTTGGATCATTGATCCATCCCACTGGAGCAGCTACATGAAATGCCGGTTTTTCTTCTACCGGAATTTTCTCTTGTTCTGTTTTTTCATATTCATTGGCTTTCTTTAATTCAATACTCATAATGTCTCCTATTCTTTCCCCTGTTCACTCTTCAAGGATTCCTGATACTTGTCAAAATACTTCTGCTTGATTGCAAGATAATCAGACAATCCATATTGTTCCATTTTCTTTAAATAGCTGTCCCACTCTTTTTCAATTCCGCCATTTAATATCCAATCTGCTTTTTTCTGTTCTGCATATTTTCTGATATCTGTATCGTATTGAGTCACTTTGTTTGTGTCTTCAATACTCATAAATACATTTGGATATACATATTTACTGTGCATATCTTCCAAATAGGTTTCATGCATATTGTCCAGACGCCATTTTGCATCCGCAGGCTGTGTCACATAAACATCGTAATATTCATTTAATACTGCTAACGGTCCATTCACTGACTGAGCTTCTCTGACTTCTACCGGAGACTCATTTCCAAGATCCATATGCTTTAACATTTTCTCTCCATCCTTGTTCGTTCCCATCTCGAAAATATTAAAGGAATCTTTTTCTCCATATGTTCCCCAATTGTTCTGTGGAGATTGTAAAGGCGCATACATCTGATCAATCCACGCCGCTGCCAGTGCTGTGTTTTTACAGCTGGTTGTCAGCACGCAGCGTCCTCTGTCAAATCCACTTGTCTCACTGTTATTCTGTCTGGTGATATTCACCAGACCATTCGGACCAGCCAATGCCGGAAGCATCACATAATCCTCATAATTATCAATATTCGAAATATCCCATGTAAAACACAGACCATAACGGTGGCTTTTCCCTTTCGCCACATAAGTAGACCATTCCTGTGTAAAAGCTTCCGGATCAACCAATTTCTGCTCTACCAGTTCATGCAGCCACTGAATACCTTCTTTATAGCCTTCCTGTACAGTGGTATAAATAACCTTGCCTTCATCTGTCACTGCAAAGTGATCCCCAGTGTCTCCGTATCCCTCACCAAATCCATTGATCAAAATTGCAGGATCCTGATCTCCATTGTTGATGATAAAGGACATCGGTATCACATCTCCCTCTATGTCAAATTCTGACTTTAGTTCTTCCGCATGATCCCGGAACGCAATTAATACCTTTTCCAGTTCTTCTGTTGTTTCAGGTACTTTCAATCCAAGAAAATCCAGCCATTTTTTATTGATATACGGAATATTCCCAATCGCCTGAATTGCTTCTTTCCCTTCCCCCAGCTGTTCGATCCAGGGGAAAGAATAGATATGTCCGTCCGGAGCTGTACACATTGTTCTGTATTCCGGATATTTTTCAAAAATAGCCTTCAGATTCGGCATATATTTATCAATCAAATGCTCTACCGGAATAATAATCCCCTGTTTTGCATAACGAAGGAGATCATAATCATTCATTCCCGCATTAAAGAGCCCATCCGGCAGATTTCCAAACTGTGCCAGTGCCAGATTTTTCTTATCCGCAAACTGATCTGCCACAAAGCAGGTCCAGTCAATATGTACATTCGTCTGTTTTTCCAACCGTTTGAAGATTGTTCGCTCGTTCGGCTCCTGTGTAGATGTTGCAGGAGCACTGGTGATAAATGATAATTCTGCTTTTTCTTTCAGAGGAAACTCCACGTCTTCGACTGGTGTATCCGGATTGATCTCTGCCTCCATCCTTTCTTTGCTTCCACATCCCGTCATTGAAAATACAAGCACAAGAGAAAGGCTTGCCGCAATAATCGATTTGATTCTTTTTTTCATAGCTGCACCTCCTAACCATCTAACCTTTTACTGAACCGACCATGATTCCCTTATCGAAATATTTCTGGAAAAACGGATACATGATCAAAAGCGGCAGACTGGATACAACAATCGTCGCATATTTCAGTAATTCTGCTACTTTTGCCATTTCTGCTGTACTCTGGATATCCGCAATCATACCTGGCTGTGGCGTATTTTGTACCAAAATCGAACGTAGTACAAGCTGCAATGGCTGTAAATTGGCATCATTCAGATAGATCATTGCATCAAAATAGCTGTTCCACATTCCCACAAAAGACCAGAGTGCCAAAACTGCAATGATTGGTTTACACACCGGAAGCATAATCCGGAAAAAGTGCTGGATTTCATTTGCTCCGTCAATAGCTGACGCTTCTCGAAGCTCTTTTGGAATGGACTGATAATATGTTCTCGCCAAAATCATATTCCATACATTAAAGGCTCCCGGAAGCAAAATTGCCCAGACCGTATTTACCATATGGAGCTGATTTACCAGAATAAATGTAGGTATCAGACCGCCGCCAAAAAACATGGTGATGATAAAAACAGTATTAAAAAACTTTCTTCCCACAAATTCTTTTTTAGACATTGGATACGCTGCCAATAAAGTTACAAAAACTGAAATTACAGTAAATGCTGTTGAATAAAAGAACGAATTCAAAAATCCTCTCCATATCATTTCATTTTCAAGCACTCTTCTATATGCATCCAGTGTCCAGTCTTTAAAATTGAAACTGATTCCCTGGCTGTTCAATACATTCGGATCCATAAAAGAAGCAACCACAACATAGACCAGCGGAATGAGTATCGCAAGTACAAAAATCCCCAGAACCGCATAGCCAAACCCTAAAAGCACTTTATCCGAAGTGCTAAGTTTCATTTTTCTTCTTGTTTCCATCTTCGTACCTCCTAAAGACCTTCCCCGTCATTGAGTTTCTTTACAATCCAGTTTACTGCGATTAGAAGGATTACATTAATAATCGAATTGAACAATCCCACTGCTGTCGAATATCCATAATCTCCATTTAACAGACCGATTCGATATACATAAGTAGAGAGGATCTCAGATGCTGGAAGATTCATATCTGTCTGCAACGCAAATGCCTTTTCAAATCCAATGCTCATAATATTTCCTGCCTGCAAAATAAACTGGATGACAATAATATTTTTGATTGCCGGAAGTTCTACATACCAAATCTGCTGTAAAATATTTGCACCATCTACAATTGCTGCCTCTTCCAGATCTTTGCTCGCATTTGACAGCGCTGCAGTATACATGATCGATGCCCATCCTGCTGTCTGCCAGATTCCGCTGGCGATATAGATTGTACGAAACGATTCCGGCATTGTCATCCAATTGGTATCAATCCCCAACACCTGATTGATTGGTCCTACCGGAGAAAGAAACATACGGATCATACCACAGAGAACGATTACGGAAATAAAATTCGGTGCATAGATCAGTAACTGAATCTTCTTTCGAATTCCTGCTTTTCTAATGCGGTTTAAAAGTAATGCAAGAATAATCGGTACCGGAAAGCCCCATAGTAATCCATATGCACTCAGCTTCAACGTGTTCATCAGATAATTCATAAAATCTGGTGATGACAAAAAACGCTGAAAATATTCCAACCCTACCCATTCACTTCCAAACACACCGTCAATCACATTATAATCCTCAAATGCGATCAGCACTCCACTCATTGGAATGTACTTGAAAATAATCGTCAAAAGAAGTGCCGGCATTAGAAAGAATAAGTATAACTGCCAGTTTTTTCTGACATACTGTAGCTTTTGTTTTGCTGTCTGCTTCACCGGAACCGCTTTCTTGTTTGTAAATGTCCTCATTTCTTTTTTCCTCCCTGCTTCTTTTTAACAAACCGGTTATGCAACCGGTAAAGTAACCGGTTACTTTTAATTCGATATTACACCAGATTCTCTAACATGTCAACATATTTTCATAAATACACGTTCTCTGTTCACCAAATTTTAGTCTTATTGCATAACCGGTTCCGTAACCAGTTATTTCTTAATTGCTTTTTTCTGCTGTTCTTGCTATACTGAAAGTAATTTACAGAAAACAGGAGTTGTTATATTATGGGCAAAAAGAAAGTAACCTTTGCAGATATTGCAAAATATACGAACTTTTCCAAAACTACGATTTCAAGATATTTTAATAGTCCAGATTCTCTTACTTTAGAAAATCAGGAAAAAATCGCAAAGGCTCTGGATGATCTTGGATATCAGGAAAATAAGCTTGCTAAAGTTCTGGCAAATGGGAAAAGCGAATTTATAGGAATCATTATTCCCAATCTATATCTGCACTACTATTCTGAGATGTTGAATCAGCTTTTGTCCAGCTACAGTGACTACCACTACAAATTCCTTGTATTCGTAAGCAGTGACAAAAAGGAACTGGAACAACAGTACCTGGATGAATTGATGGCTTATAAAATTGAAGGTCTGATTATATTGAGCCATACTTTTTCTTCCGAGGAGCTTGCTTCCTATCACATTCCAATCGTCGCAATTGAACGGGAAGCTGAGCATATCTGTAGCGTAGACACAGACAACTATATGGGAGCTGTACAGGCAACCAATCTGCTGATTCGCAATCAATGTGATGTACTGATTCATGTAAATGTTCCTGTACCTGAACACGTGCCTGCCTATAACCGTATCCGAGGATTTGAAGATACTTGTAAGGAACATCACATTCCATATGAACTAATGCTTCAGGATCTTGGCTATACTTATGAAACTACTTATGTAGCGATCAGACAGGTTTTTCAAAAAATAGACAGCACCTATTCTGGAAAGAAAAAAGGAGTCTTTCTTTCAAATGATACTTACGCAAATATATTTTTGAACCTGCTTTTCCAAAAATATGGAAAATTACCGGAAGATTACCAAATCGTAGGCTTTGATAATTCTCCAATTGCCAACGAAGCAATTCTCCCAATTACTACGATTGGCCAACAGATTGATAAAATCGCAAAAACCGCAATGGAGCTTTTGATTTTGCAAATGGATGAGATGAAAAAAAGAAGACCTACTCCTTTAGAACATCCCATTCACAAACAAATCACTCCTGTTCTGATTCGCCGTGAGACTACAGATTCCTGATATTTATACCTGATCGGAGGAAGTCCGCCCGCTAAAGGCATAAGTTACGGGATACCCGAATAGGTAAAAACCATCAGTAAAAAGACAGAGCCTGGAATCACACCCTACTCTGTCCTTCATATATTTTATATCCGTTTTTCTGTTCTCTTTTTACTTCATAAAGTGCCTCATCTGCTTTTTCATAAAGTTTTTCAAAACTCTCTGTTTCCGCCTGTCCAAGTGCGATTCCTATTGAGGCACTGATCTGAATCCTTTGTCCGTCCTTTTCATAAGTATTGCATAGAGATTCATTCAACTTCTTTGCCATCCGATGAACCGCTTCTATCCGGTCAATCCTTCGAATCAGCAGCACAAATTCATCTCCGCCAAGACGTCCTACAATATCTTCTTTTCGAAAACATTGATCAAGAATCTTTGCGGTGTTTTGCAATACCTGATCCCCTGTTCCATGCCCCAGAAAATCATTGATTTCCTTAAAATGATCCAGATCCAGAATGAAAAATGCGTCCACTCCCTGTTTATTTTTATCTTCTTTCAGTGCTTTTTCAATATTCTGTATCAAGCCTTCCCGATTGTACACTCCTGTCAGAAAGTCTCTTTGCGATGCCTTTTGGATTTTATTGATATTTTTTAAGTGATGTTCTATTTCCGCCTCTTTTTCCTTTTGTTCATCGTAATTTTCCAGTACACCGATAATCTTTTTATTTTTTTCCTTTCCATTTATAATTGTTCTGCTACGGATCCATCCTCTTTTTCCACCATATTGGACCGGCAGTACTACAGGCTCACATTCCTTTTCTTCCATAATGCTAAAATACAGCTTTTCGTATTGTGTCAGCCCTTCTTCACAAATATAACCCGCTTTGACCATTTCACTCGGATGAATCCGATCCAGAGAATAATGTTTTTCACACTCGTTTTCCATATCCCCATACAGTAAAATTCGTTTCTGTTTCATATCCACAAATTCCTGCTGAAATGTCATATGATACACCCTGAGCTGAAACCAGATAAACGCAATCATGTTCAGACTCACTGTCAGAATCATGATAAAAATCACTGTAAAAAGCAGTTTCCTCCTCTGTCCCTTTAACATCCCTTTTTTCATTCTCATTTCTCCTTCTGAAAATTGCTGTCCATGATTCCTAAAACACATGAAACATAATATTATATTCCTGATTCTTCCCGATAATGACAAGCTCTCATCTATTTTCTTCTTTTTTATCATTCTTGCTTTTTTTATTTGTTTTGTATATGATAGAGATAACTTTTATTGGACTGATTTAAATTTATTTTCACAAAGGAGACATGTATGAGCAACCGACATTATCTGATCAATTCAGAAGATCTTCAAAATCTGAATGCCAAATTACTTTCCATTGCTTTCTCCAAAGACGAAGGTGACTGGAAAAGTATTATGCATACACATCATTTTACGGAACTCTTATTTGTAGTCAGTGGAGAAGGCAGCTTTTCTTTTAACCAGGAGCAATCGCCTCTACGCCGGGGAGATCTGGTCATCATCCCGCCTTACACAGAACATACCGAACGTTCCTCTCAAAATCATCCGCTGGAATATTATGTGCTCGGAATTGATGGAATTTCATTCCTGTCCCAAAAAGACAGAGAATGCGCACAGGTATTCTGCAATTTTGAGCATGATCCCAGTATTCATGAACTGTTCCGCCAGATGCTCTACGAAATCCGGACCGCACAATACGGTTCTCAGACCATCTGCCAGCATCTGCTTGAGATTCTGATTCTGAAGATCATACGATCCCAACAGCTCATTCCCGTATCGATCAACTCGATCCGAATGACAAAGGAATGTGCCCAGATCAAAGAATACCTGGACTCAAACTATGCAGAACACATTACGCTGGACACGCTGACCGGTTTGACACATATGAACAAATATTATATGGTGCACTCTTTTACAAAATATGCCGGACTCTCCCCAATTCAGTATCTGAATCAGACGCGTCTGAAGCGTGCACAGCATTTGCTGAAAAATACCAACTATTCGATTTCTGATATTGCGTCCTCCACCGGATTTTCTTCCCAGTCCTATTTTACACAGATTTTCCGGAAGAATTTTAATATGACACCGGTGAAATACCGGCAGGAACATGCAAAGAATTAAATTTTATACCTGAATACCCGGATAGGTACACAAAAAGGAACGCTCTCACAGAACTTTCTATGATCGCGTTCCTTTTTCTTTTATCAATCTCTAAATCTCATACCACTTAATTTCATTTGCTTCCATATCCAGATCAAAGCAACTTCCGTCTCCGCGGTAGACAGTTGTTCTCTGTGGCTCATAAGTGTTATTCACTACACAGTATTTTCCATTCTTCACATACGCATGTACTTCTACATTGTAGTTTGTACTGAACCACTTATGCAGATCTTCTTCATCATGAGAAGACCAGATGATGGAACGATATAACAGTCTGCTGTTTTCGAAACTATATGGAAGTCCGCTGATGTAAACGCAGCGTCCCTGTCCAAACTCATTGACTGCAAGCTGTACTTCTTTGTCAATCTGTTTGACGATCGTTGTACCGTCCAGTGCAAAGATGCTCTTTTTGCCTTCTCCGAAGTCGATCTCCCCTTTACAGTCTTCTGTGATGAAGTGCTCATGCTCTTCCCAGTTATATTTATCCATGTTCAGTGTAAATCCTGTCTCTTTTTCTACACCCATCACCGTTGCAAGCTGGAAGAAATGACCTTCATACTGATGAGCAGCCGGCTCTCCGACTCCGATAAATCCGCCGCCGTTGTAAACAAATTTCTTGATCGCTGTGACGATCGTCTCATCAGTCCAGTTGTCTCCGCCTGTGTATGCAGTATCTGCATCACCAATATTCAGTACCACATCAATGTCATCTAAAATTGCCGGATTCTCACGGATATCATCAAAGCTGATAAATCTGACATCAAACGGAGCACCGCTGAGCGCTTCGATTACACCTGCATAAGAGTAGTTCTGTTTGTAGTAGATCGCATGATGCACCATATGATTTCCCCATGCACGCATCTTGCCCCAGCAGTTTAATACTGCGACCTTCTTGATGCAGTATGGCGTCGTTCCTTTGATATTTGTATACAGAGTACGGAATTCGTTGCAGACACTCTCTACATAATCGATAAATTCCGGGAACTCCATCGCCAGTTTTAAGTATCCGCCGTATCCGATACGGTCAATCGGTTTTCTTAAAATCGCACGTCTTGCCGTTACCCAGTTGACTTTTGCTTCCTTGACCGGATCTCCTCCTTCATGGAACGTATCCGGGAAGAAGTATGGCAAGAATCTTCCTTCTGTATATTTCACCCCGTCAATATCACTGATCAGACGCAGCGTCGCACCGTTTCCAACACTTCCTACGACTGCATCCAGACCGATGGTCTTGAACTCATCCATAAACGGTTCCATTCCGATCCAGTGATCTCCAAGGAACATCATGGCTTCTTTTCCACATTCATGTGTGATATCCACCATCTCTTTTGCAAGCTTGGCAACCTCTCTTCTCTGGAATGCCTGAAAATCCTTAAATTCTTTGGATGGAATCCGATACGTATTGTTCATATATCCCTGATCGATAATAAATTCCGGACGGAACTTATATCCGACCTCCTGCTCAAACTGCTCCAGAATATATGGACTTACCGATGCAGAATATCCATACCAGTCTACATAACGCTCTCTCGCCAGTTCATCAAAAATCAGTGTAAACTGATGGAAAAATGTCGTATAACGGATCACGTCGATATGTGGATTGTCCTGAATATATTTTCTGAGACGCTCCATGGAATATTTGTGTGTCTTTGGCTGACGCACATCAAATGTGATCTGCTTTTCAAAGTCTGTCCATCCGTTTGTCACCGCATTGTACATATGTACCGGATCCCACATAATATAGGCAAGAAAACTTACTGTATAATCATGAAATGCCTTTGCACTGTGGATCGTCACATCCCCGCTCTCGCTGTCATAGCTCCACTGCTCTGTCGGAACTACTTCTCCCGTGGTACGGTCAATCACTTCCCACCATCTTGTGATATCATCATGGTCATTGACCTTCAGCATATCCGGATACAGATGGTTCATCAGATGAATGGATAACTCCTCTTCCACTGCTGTATAAAAAGGAGTCATAATATACATCTGCTGAATCTCTTCCGGATTTGCCTTTGCCCATGCGTTGTCTTTTCTGGTTGTATAATAAGTAGAATATACTTTTGCATCTACATTCTTTAATTCTTCTGGATAATCGGTTCCGTCACAGTCACGGATCGCATCTGCCCCCCAGCGCTTTACCAAATCCAGTGTTTCCGGCACAACGTCCACATCTGTAGGGATCGTAACCCTTCCGCTCGTACACTCTTTCAAAATGATTCTCCTCTCTCTTCTCTGTTATAGTCTACTTTGTATAAATCAAGAATAGAAGAAAACCCTGCTTTCGTCAATTTGCTTCTTGCTTTCATTTTTAGCATTCTTGCTGTTGTATTTTTTTCGTGTTGAAACTGATAATTTTATTCGAATTTTACATTCTCCCGCTCCAGAGAAATATAAATTTTCGTTCCCACTCCGACACGGGATTCCGCCCGGATGCTGTGTCCTAATTTCTGTATGATCGTCTTGCACAGGTACAGACCGATTCCCGTAGATTTCTGGTGCTCTCTTCCGTTATATCCGGTAAATCCACGCTCAAAAATACGCGGAAGATCTTCCGAGGCGATTCCAATTCCAGTATCCTCCACCACCAGTTCCGTGCCTTTTATATAAAGGGAAATGCTCTCTGCCTTCGGCGGGCGGACTTCGTCCGATGATGTGTACTTCAGGGCATTGGACAGTATCTGCTCGATCACGAACAGCAGCCACTTTTCATCGGTGAGCACCATCTGCCTGCTGTCCTGAAAATTCAAATGGATCTTTTTCAAAATGAAGATCTGGGAATATTTGCGAACTGCCTGCCGCATAATATCACCGATCGGATACCACTGGAATTTCAGGTCATTCCCCATATCCTCCATCCGCAGATAAGACAGTACCATTCCCACATATTCTTCCGTCTGAAAAATCTTCATTTTCATCTCATTTAGGAAATCCAGTGTCTCCTCTGCATGTTCCTCAAATTCCATTGCCTGTTCTTCAAAAGACTGGATCAGAAGATGCATAGCGGAAATCGGTGTCTTGATCTGATGCACCCACAGACTGTAATAGTCAGATGCATCCTTTTTGCTAAGGAGTACTTCGTTTTCCAGCATCTCTCTCCATGCAAAAATTGTCTCCGTGATTTCCTGATATTCTGCTTCAATCCGGCTCTTTGGATCCGGAAACTCTTTCAATTCATGCGGAAGTGCCGCAGACAGATCCAGCAGACTTTGATACCGCTTCCGATAAAACCAGAAATTCAGCGCTCCCACAAATAAAAGCCAGATTGCAGAGAGCTCTGCTCCATACTCGATCACATCAAAGGGAACTTCTTTTAACCAGAATAATATACAGAAAATCACAAGCATTACGGCATATACTCCGACAACCGGAAGTTTTTCTTTCAAATAAGAAATCAACAATCTCATTCTATCACGTACCCGATTCCTTTCTTTGTAGCAATAAAATCACAGATTCCAATACTTTCCAGTTTCTTTCTGAGTCTGGTCATATTTACAGTCAGTGTGTTGTCATCAATAAACTCATCACTCTCCCAGAGACGTTCCATGATCCGATCCCTTTTTACGATCTTTCCCGCATTCTCCATCAGGATCTGCAGGATTTTGAAATCATTTTTCGTCAGCTCCATACGCTCTCCGTGAAATGTCACTGCCGCATCGTTCAGATTTAAGATCACATCCCGATACTCCAACACATTTAACTGCCCGGTAAAAGAATACGCTCTCCTTAATAATGCCTGGATTTTTGCCGTCAGGACATTCAGATCAAACGGTTTTTCCACAAAGTCATCCCCTCCCATATTCATCGCCATCACAATATTCATATTATCATTTGCTGAAGATAAAAACAGAATCGGTACACTGGAAATCTGTCGGATCTGAGTACACCAGTGAAATCCATTATAAAACGGCAAAATAATATCCATGATCACAAGCTGCGGATCAAACGCTGTATACTCCTCCTGTACGCGTTTGAAATCCTGCACACATGCCACCTCATAATCCCACTTTTCCAGATGTTCCTTCATTTTATCCGCGATGACACGGTCATCTTCCACAATCAGTATTTTATACATCGTCTTCCCCTTTCACGCTCTTATATATAGAAATAATATCCTTGCTTTTGCTCACTGTCAACGACAAGAATGCTCACCTTTAGAAAGTCTTTAGAATTCTTAAGTTTATATATATTGACCGTATATATTATATTTTCTATAATATGCTCAAAAGATAGATATACGGTTTTCTTACCTATCAAATATACGAAAGGAAGGGATGGATTTTATGACATTTACACTCAACACACCCATGTTTGATTTTCTTGTTCTTTCTATTATCGCCGAGGGTGATGCCTATGGATATCAGATCAGCCAGATCATCAAACGAGTATCTGATACCAAAGATTCTGCCCTGTATCCGATTTTAAAGAAATTACAGGAAAACGGCTATGTAGAGACCTATGACCAGCAGTTTCAGGGACGGAACCGCAAATATTATAAGATTACACAAAGCGGAAAGATCCGGCAGGAACACCTAAAAAAGGAATGGAAAGAGTACATTACGATCATTGACGATATTGTAAATGGAGGAATGGGAAATGACTAAGAAAGAGTATATGAAAAAACTTGCATACCAGCTTCGTCGTCTTCCTAAAGAGGATTTCGATAAAGCAATGGACTACTTTGAAGAATATTTTGAAGATGCAGGCATCGAAAACGAGCAAAAAGCCATCGAGGACCTGGGCGCTCCGGAAGAAGCGGCTTCCGCACTGATTCTGGATCTGGCACAGGAAAATGCTGTCAAACCGCCAAAAACAATGAAACGGCGCTTTTCCGCTTTATGGATCGCTATTCTGGCACTTTTTGCTGCCCCGATCGCCCTGCCTCTGGCACTTGGGATTCTGGCCGTGATCGGAGCTGTCATTCTGGGAATCCTGGCAGTCGTTGGCGGTATCTTAATTTCCGCACTTGCCGCAATAGCAGGAAGCGTACTCGGCATTATCGGAGGGATTGCAATTATCCCTCAGACCTTTGGCGGAGGACTGGTCACCATCGGTCTCTCTCTGATGCTGATCGGATGCGGCATTCTGGTGACATATTTCACCATATTACTGGCTCGCTGGGCAATCATCAAACTTGCCGGACTGCTCGGCAGACTTGTCAAAAAAGGAGGACGAAGACATGAAGAAAAGTAAAAAAATCATTCTGACAATTTCCGCAGTCACACTGACTGCCGGAGTCCTTTTAACTGGAATCGGATATATGAAGGGCGGTCGGTTTGGATTCGTCTTCTCTGACGGCAAATTTATCTCTGCTGACAGTATAGAAGAGGAGAAACAACCATTTATTCTGGAAAAAAAGAAGCTGGATTCTGTAAAAGACATTGACATTAACATTTTGTCCTATGCCGACATCCGGATTCTGCCGTCTGCAGACAACTCCTTTTACCTGGAGTATAATCTGCCCGGTGAATACCCAAAGCCGTCTTTCTCCTGTACAGACGGCAAGCTCACCCTGACTCAGGAGAACCGGGAGCCCATTGCCATCATAGGATTTGGTTTTCACGATTCCCAAAGCTCCGAACGCGAAGTGACACTGTACGTTCCCTCAAAAGCGGAATTAAACAGCTGCAAGCTCTACAGTGACTCCGGAAATATCCAGGCATCGGATCTTACTGCCTCCGTTTTTGGCATCGGATGTGACTATGGAGATGTCACACTTAAGAATATCAAAAGCAAGGAACAGCTTGCTCTGAATTTAAGTGCCGGACAGCTAAATGCTGATACACTCTCCGGAAAGACAGTCACGATTTACAATGACAGCGGGAACATTTCTCTGGATTCCTGCACTTCGGATGATCTTCATCTCGAAACGGACTACGGAGATATCCAGCTTGATAACGCTGCTGTGAAAAATGCATCCGACATGACTTTAGACTCCGGAACCCTCACGATCAAAAACAGTGCTCTGGGCGCTGCCAGGATCACCAATGATAGTGGAACTATTTCTCTGGCTCAAGTAACCGGAAAATCCCTGGAGGCAACTTCGGAATATGGGGATATTTCCCTGACAGATACCCAGCTTTCTGATAACGCTGTTTTAACTCTGGATTCCGGTAATCTTTCGGCGGATACCAGCAGCGTAAAAAAGATTTCTGTAAAAAATGACAGCGGCAGTATTTCTCTGAATCAATTTTCCAGTGAAAATGCGGACTTTATGTTATCCTATGGTGATCTGGATCTGATCGCAACAAAACTTGGCTCTCTTAGCTGCAAGAGCGAAAACGGAGATGTTGCCATACAACTGCCGGACAAATTTGATTCCTACGGATTTAATCTTCTTACAGAATACGGAGATATCTCACTCCCTTCCGGCAAGGCTGACGGCATTGTTTCTGATGAAGACGACTCCTCTGAGGTTTCCTACAGTGCAAATCCAGAGGCAAAAAATAAAATTCAGGTAGAATGTGAAAGCGGAAATATCCAGATCCGTTAGCAGGAAAGACGACTGACTCCACTTTCTGAAAAAGTGGAGCCGCCGTCTTTTTTATTCCTTTGAAACCACATATAAGGAATAGAAAAATCCTTTCTTTTGCATCAACTCCTGAAATGTTCCCTTTTCGACAATTTCTCCTGCATGCATAACCAAAATCTCATCATACTGATACAACAGCTTTTCCTCTAGCCGGTGCGTTACAATAATCTCCGTCATTTCTTTCATTGATAAAACAGCATCAATCACTGCGTACGATGTTTGATTGTCCAATGCTGCGGTTGCTTCATCCAGTAATAACACCTGACTTCCTCTCAGCAATGCCCTTGCTATTGCAATGCGCTGTCTTTCCCCACCTGACAGCTTGTTCCCATTTTCTCCACAACTGTCATTTAATCCGCGTTTGTCTATCAATTCTCGCAAACCAGCCTGATCTGCTGCTTTTTCACTTTTTCCTCATCAAATTCTTTGAATAATGTGATATTATTTCGGATCGTATCACGAAATACAAATACCGATTGCTGCACTGGTGAAAATCCATCCATAATTGTATTGATCAGTGTTGATTTTCCTGCTCCGGAACTTCCCACAACTGCATACTTTTTTCCAATTTCAAACTCAAAGTTTAAATGATGAAGAACATTCTTGTTGCCGATACTGACACTGACATCCTTCAACGAAATTCCTTTTTTCAGCATTCCTATTTTGTTTTCCTTCATTTGCTCCTGATTGATCTGCACACTTACCAGCATTTTTTCAATCAACCCAATCGCGGCTTTTCGCTTTGCCAAAATAGACGGTATCCTCTCGATCGGGGAAATCACATAATTCATTAATTGAAGAAATACCAACACAATCCCCGGTGTAACACCATATCCTGAAACTGACATCCAGGCTCCGATCAGAAAAATTCCCAATCGCATCATTACACTTGCTGCTGTTCCCCACAAATTGATGCTTTCTTCTATGTAACGACTTTGATACTTCAGATGTTCCATTCTTTCATTTTCCCTGAAAAAATTCTTCTTCATTTCTTTTTCTGCCTGAAAGCTTTTGATAACAGGAAATCTCTGAAGAATGTCTCTTACAATACTCACAAACTCACCGTTTCCATCAGAAACTTTCCTTTCAGCCTCCGCCATTTTATTTGCAATCGGAAACGATGCTGCAATCGGCAGAACAGACAGTATCAACCCAAATACCGTCAGTATCGGACTATACCATAACATCAGCAGCAATGCTCCCACAAAACTGACCGTCAGATCAATCATTTCCAGAACACTGTCAAAATAATACATTTCTATCATTTTTGCATCATTTGTATACATGGAAAGATACTGGCTGGTATTTTCTTTGCGAAAGGACGAAAGATTTTTATCAATCATTTTACAAAATATCTTTTGTTTATAACACAACATCGCCTGATATAAATATTTTGGTCGTGCCACTCGATAAATCACGTACGCCGCTATAAATATCAAAAATGTTATCATTGCAATTATACCAACCTGCAAAATCGTCATTGAGCTGTCTCCTGATACAATGTCAATGATCGTCTGCAGCAGCCATGAAATCACAATATTATAAATACTTAAAATCAACATCGCAATTCCTGCCATCACAAGCCATTTTCTGCTTTGACAAACAATTTCTTTCAAATACCGTTTACGTATTCTCTGAATCCCAATTTCTTTTTTCATTCTCTGCTCCTTCTATTTGCACTGTCTTTGTCGCCACAGCCTCCCGAAAAGCCTGATCATGCTCGACCAGAAGCATCGTCGGGGAGAATTCCCGGATCAGCTGTTCAATCTGCATCCTGGAATACAGATCCACAAAATTCAGCGGTTCATCCCACACATATAAGTGTGCCTGTTCGCAGAGACTTTTTGCGATCAGCACCTTTTTCTTCTGACCACCGGAAAAATCCTGTATTTCCTTTTCAAACTGAATCCTCTCAAAATCCAGTTTCCGCAGGATTGCTTTGAATAAAGCTTCCTCGATCTGGTTCTTTTTCGCAAAATCAGAAAGTGTCCCCTGCAAATGTGACGCATCCTGTGGTACATAAGAAATGACAAGTCCAGATCCCATCGTGATCGTCCCTGTATGCTCCAAAGCTTCTCCCACCACGAATTTGAGCAGACTGCTTTTGCCGCTTCCATTGCTTCCTTCTAATACCACCCGCTCTCCACGACGGATAGAAAAGGACACCGGACAGCTGACCGAATTTCCCCCATAACAAACTGCCGCATCCAAAAACGTAACCAGTGTATCCGAACGGTATTGCAACGGAAGCAGTTTTAACTCCTCTGCCCGCTCCCTGTTTTTCAAAAGACCTGACTTCTGCTCGATTGCTTTTTGCTGTCTTGCCTCGATCGACTTGGCACGTTTCATCATTTTCGCGGACTTATGTCCGATATACCCCTTATCCGCTGCCCCGGTTTTGGATGCTTCCACTCGATCTGACCATCCTTGTGTACGTTTTGCTGACTGCGAAAGCCTTCGGATATCCTTTTTTAAAGATTCATTCTGCGCTTCTTCCAGTCGCTGCTGTTGTTCAAAATTTTGAAGAAACGCAGAAAAAGTACCGCTCTGTACTTCAATATTACTTCGATTCAAAGATAAAATATGATCCACACACCCATCCAGGAAACACCTGTCATGGGACACCAGAATAAATCCCTTCTTTTTTCTCAAATACTCCGATACAATCTGTCTGCCATGTGTATCCAGATGATTGGTCGGCTCATCGATCAACAGAAAATGTCCTTCATTCAAAAACAGTGCTGCAAGAAGGACTTTCGTCTGTTCTCCGTTGGAAAGTGTCTCAAAAGGACGCCAAAGCACTTCTTCATCCACTTCCAGAGCGTAAAGTTCCTTCCGTATCTGCCACTCTTCTGCCTGCGGACACACCTCATTCAGTACTTCCATCGTCCACTTTTTTGTATCTTTTACCAAATACGGAAAATAATCAAACCGGACTGATTTTATAATTTTCCCTCGATACTCATACTGATCCATCAAAAGATTTAAAAACGTCGTCTTTCCTCTGCCGTTTCTCCCCACAAATCCCAGTTTCCAGTCTGTGTCGATCTGAAAACTCACATTTTCAAAAATAGGATCATAACCGGACGGATAAGAAAACGTAAGATTTTCTACTTTTATCATCGACATTGCTCCCTGCCTCCTAACATCAAAAAAAGCTGCAAGAAAGTCAATTCCTGCAGCTTCTCATAGCACAAACCATCCCCATATCAGACGTATGCGGCCAATGATCCATATCTGTGAACAAGACTCTTAACTTTCCTGCAAAAAGGCGCAATCATTGCGTATCTGCACAATCACTGCTGTTTTCCATTCTACTTGCAAGAAAAATTAATCATCCTTCCACCTCTTTCATTTCAAATCTGTTTCTAACATATCACAAGATGAAAAAACAGGCAAGCCTTTCTTGCCTGCCTGTCAGAACTCTTTGTTTCGATTACAGCTCTTCTTCCCACTGAGCCTCTTTAAACCCAACCAGCACCTGATCCTCTGTCACAACAATCGGACGCTTTACGAGCATTCCGTCTGAAGCAAGCAGTGCCAGCTGTTCGTCCTCGCTCATTTCCGGAAGTTTATCTTTTAGCTTCATCTCTTTGTAAAGCATCCCGCTTGTATTAAAGAAGCGCTTAAGAGGAAGCCCGCTTCTCTGATACCATTCTTTTAACTCTTCCAGTGACGGGTTATTCTCTTTGATATCTCGTTCTTCATAAGAAATCTGATGCTCATCCAGCCACTTTTTGGCACGTTTGCATGTGGTACATTTCGGATAGTGTACAAATAACATCGGTCTGTCTTCCTTTCTTTTCGTATTAGATTTCGTTTGTATTCTATATCCTTTTTCAAACTTTTGCAATTACTTATTTCTGGGATTCTTTCGCAATCCGCAGTCTTACCCATGCTCCTTTCATCCTCGTAGAGTTGGCCAATGTAAGACTTCCTCCGTTTTCTTTTGCAAATTGCTCTGCCAGATACAATCCCATCCCGTAATGTTTCCTGGAATGTCTGCTTTTGTCTCCCTGATAAAACAGGTTTTTCGCAGACTGCAGATCTTCCGCCGAAAATCCGCTCCCCTCATCCTCTACGGAAATTTCCAGTTGTTCCTTTCCCTCAGATATACAGATTCGTATCATTCCTCCCTGTGGCGTATATTCGATTGCGTTATATACCAGATTTTCCCAGGACCGTATCAACAGTTTCTCATTGACACAAATCCACTTTGGAAGATTTTCACATTCAAACTGAATCGTTTGCTTCTTCCCGGCAGCCGCCGCTTCGATCCGCTCTCTGAATTGTCCTGTCAGTTCTCGTATGTCCACCTGCTCTTTTTTGTACATCTGATAACCTCCTGTGGAGATCATCTCCTGCAAAATCTGCAAATATTCTTCGATTCCCTGAATTTCCTGTTCCAATGCAAGGCTGTACTTTTGTGCTTCTTCCAGACTCTCTGCCTCTCCCATCAGCTGTACGTTCCCCCGGATCACAGTCAAAGGCGTCTTCAGATCATGTGCCAGCGCTCCCATCTGCTCTTTTCTGGCTGATTCAAGCTCCCACTGCTTCATCAGAGACTCTTTCAGTGTATCCCGCATTCTTCCGAACGTCTCCAGGATTTTTTTGATTTCAAGAACCTGAGAATCCGGACATGGAAATTCCAGATCCTGATGCTCAATTTTTTCTGTCATCCATTCAATTTTTTGAAGTTCTTGTTTAATCTTCCGGCTGAAATATCGGATCAAAAACATCACTTCCGCACAAAAAATCAAAAGCGCTGCCAGCAAAAGTAATTCCAGAACATGCGGAAACCGTTCTCTGAGTGCCGGATTTCCAAATTGAACACGAAGCTGATAGGATACCAGACAGATTTCCTCTTCTCTCTGGAATCGTTTCAGATATCCACTTCTGATTTCATTTTTCTCTTCCAAAACAGCTTTCCATACTTCTTCTCTTTCTGATTCTGTAAATGTTCCGTAAAGCCACCTGCCTGAATTGTCAAACACTCCAAACCTGGTTCCGTATGGAAGCATTTTTTCCTCCACTTTTTCTGCTGTCTGAATCTCTTCCCTTTTTTGCTCCAACTGCTGTTCATCATAATTAGCGGGATGTATCACCGCCTTTATGGTCAAAATCTGGACAACCACTCCCAAAACCAGTATAGTTGCTGCTCCTGCAAGTAAAAAACTAAACAGAAAACGTCTGAAAATCCCTGAAATATTCTTTTGCCTTACTCCCACTTGTACCCGATCCCCCACACTGTCTGTATATTCTTCTTCCCATATCTGGCAAATTTTGCCCGAATATTTTTCACATGCTCTGTAATTGCGGAGCTGTCACTTTCTCTCTCATATCCAAATACACTCTCAAAAATTTTCTCTTTGGAAAAAACCTGTCCATGGTTCAATGCCAGAAGCTCACTGATCTCATATTCACTTTTCGTCAGAGGAATTTTCTCTTCCCCCACCTGAACACTCTTTCCCGCCAGATCAAAACGTATTCCTGAAATTTCCACTGCATGTGTTTTTTCTCTGGCTTCTCTTCGCAAATGTGCCGCAACCCTTGCCCGGAGTTCTCCGATTCCAAACGGCTTACAGATATAATCATCTCCACCGGAACCAAGCCCTTCCATGATACTTTTTTCCTCCGCTTTTGCTGTCAGAAATAAAATCGGGCAGTCCACATACCGTCTGATCTTTTTGCACCAGGTGATGCCGTCTGTTCCCGGCATCATGATATCCAGTAAAATCAGATCATAGTGAATCAAATCCTTTTCCTTTATCACCTCTGTATTTTTACATACACTCACCCGATGTCCATCTTTTTCCAATGCATTCTGAATCAGATTCCGAATCCCTTCTTCATCATCTACCGCCAATATCCATGCCATTTTGACTCCTCTTTCCTGTCATTGTGAAATGCTTTTCCTGTCGTGATGCTGTATCCAGATACACCAGAGGATCAGCCCTGTTATCGTCATTCCCACCATTGAGAGAACGCCCGTCCTGATCTGTTCTTTCAGCATTTCTCCCGCCATTTTAAACACTTCGCTCTCTGTTTTCCATTTTACATAATACAACAGCAGATGTCCACTCCATCCACATGGAAACCACATCCAGAGTCCATCTCCTAATCCAGTAAAGAGCAATGCCGCAATCAGACTCTGCGTCACCCCTGCTGCCAGACAGGCTCCACTTCCGAAACGCATTGCCAGAAAAAAGTGCAGAAGATAGATTCCTGCCTGCGTTATCCACAAGATCAGCCCGCATATAAGATATTCTTTTACCGACAGATTCCACGCAGCTTTCGTTCCCCAGACGCCCATTCCAAAGAGTAAAAAAGCAAGCAGTGATGCCGCCAATCCGAGAATCCAAAGTGTGAGTATCTTTCTCAACACTGCGCTCCAGCGCAATGTTGACACACACAGCAGATTTTGAAAATTTCCCGCCTTTAATTCCTGCATCACAGACTGCATACAGATGATCGCAGAAACAGACGGGTACACGATCGCGAGTGTTTCTGCATAAAATTCCAGTACACTCTGCCATTCTCTTTTTGCAGCCACTCCATACAATAAAAACAATCCCGCGCCTGCAACAGGAACTCCCAAATGGATCCAGAAAATCCAGGTTCCTTTCAATTTTAGGAATTCACTTCCCACCAGTTTTTTTATTTTTCCCATCCGACTTCCATCCTCCTCTGATACCATCTTGCTGTCATAGCTGTCAACAGGGCAAATAATCCCATACTGAGTAAGATTCCCGGAACGATCACACTCTTTTCCAGTACCTGCGGCGTAAACATGACACTTTCCGGCACTGCCGGAAGTCCGTTTGGCAGTATTTGAAGAACCGGACACATCAGCCTTGGCAAAATTGCAAACGGATTCATCCACCATCTGGATCCTGTTGTCCAAACAGTCGAAAGAATCGAATTCGCTCCCATCCCAAGTAAAAAGGTCAGGACCATCCCCGTCTTTTGATAACAAAACATCCACAAAGGAATCTGCCAGCATATCGCGCAGACTAACAGTCCCCATGCTGCTGCCACAGTAATCGGGGAAAACAGATTTCCTCCTGTAAATAATTGTTTCAAAACCAAACTGATTCCGGCCACCGCCGCTGCGATCATTCCTGTACTTACAATGATCTGCCCAATGCAGCTGACAACCTTTGCTATCCAGATCTTCCCTGCTGATACAGGAAGCATCTGCACTGCTCTGTACTTCAGACGTTTCTCCCTCCGGCAGATAAAAATACTGCCTGCGATTACCTGGATTGGAAGGAAACACATATACCACCAGTTATACTGATTCATCTGATAATATGTTGCATTTCCAAACGAGAAATATACAGAACATAAAATCGATATCGCTGGAAAAATAACCATCAGTCTTGCCCATTCGGAATGTCTGTTTTTCAGAAGCTCTGCCTTGATATATGCTCTCATATCCGTTCACCCCCTGTTTCTGCTCACAATTTCCGTGAACAGTTCTTCCAGATTTTCCTGCTGTCCCCCCTGATATCCCAATACTCCATTTGCCAGGATTCCAATGTAGTCTGCCGTTTGCTGGATTTCACCTAAAATATGGCTGGAGACAAGTACTGTCATCCCACTTTCTGCAAAAGAAACCAGCATTTCCCGAAGCTGACGGATTCCAAACGGATCCAGTCCGTTCGCTGGTTCGTCCAGAATCAGAAAATCCGGATCATTTAACAATGCCACCGCAATTCCCAGCCGCTGCTTCATTCCCATGGAAAACTTTCCCACCTGCTTTTTCCCCGTATTTTTCAGATCCACAATATCAAGTACCTCCAGGATCCGGGCATCTGAAATCCCAAGCGTCCATGTCCGCACTTTCAGATTATCCACTGCACTTAAATTTTCATAAACAGGAGGCAGCTCGATCAAAGCCCCAATCCGTTCTATGCACTTTCGACTCCATATTTTTCCGTCAAAAAATACTTCCCCGGCATCTGCCCGCGTCATCCCGCACAATATTTTCATCAATGTCGATTTTCCTGCGCCATTTGCTCCCAAAAGCCCGTATACACACCCTTTCGGAATTCTCATATTGATATTTTTCAGCACAGTCTGTTTGTGATACTGCTTGCATAGTTCTTTTGTTTCCAAAATTATTTCTTCCATAAAATGATTCTCCCTTCTCTTTGTACAGCTTTACTTTAAGGGCGAATTCTAAGGATTTTATAAGGAACTGTCATTTTTTTGCACAAAAACCCATACCCGCCTTGCGAATTTATCTCAATATGTTAAAATATAGACGTTAATATGTGAACTTCTATAGATTGACAGAATCATAGTGAAAATAAAGGAGGAACTTTAACATGCATTGTGTCAGAAAAGTAACCGAAGATTTATACTGGGTCGGAAGCAATGACAGAAGACTGGAACTATTTGAAAACATTTTTCCGATTCAGAAAGGAGTTTCCTACAACTCTTATCTGCTGCTGGATGAAAAGACCGTCCTTTTCGATACGGTAGACAGCGCAGTAGGCAGACAGTTTCTGGAAAATATCGCGGCTGTTTTGAACGGGCGTACTCTGGATTACCTTGTGATCAATCACATGGAACCGGATCATTGCGCCTTGATCGAGGATCTGCACCTGCGTTATCCGGATATGAAGCTGATCGGAAACGCCAAAACATTTCCGATGATCGATCAGTTCTACGGCATGGATCTTGGAGATAAAAAGATCATCATCAAAGAAGGCGAGACATTCTCCTGCGGAAAACACACACTTCACTTTGTGATGGCGCCAATGGTGCACTGGCCGGAAGCTATGATGACTTACGATGAGACCGATAAAGTTTTGTTCTCTGCCGATGCATTCGGTACTTTCGGAGCACTGGACGGAGTGATCTTCAACGATGAGATGGATTTCGACCGTGATTATCTGGACGAAGCCCGCCGCTATTACACAAATATTGTCGGAAAATATGGGATTCAGGTACAGAATGTCCTGAAAAAAGCAGCTGCATTGGATATTCAGATGATCTGCCCTCTCCACGGACCTGTATGGAGAAGTAACCTCTCCTATATTCTGGAAAAATACGATATCTGGAGCAAATATGAAGCAGAGACAAAGGGTGTTATGATTGCCTATGCTTCCATGTATGGCAATACAGAAAATATGGTCAATGTTCTGGCTGCCATGCTCGCTGATGCCGGAATCACAAATATCAAGATCCACAATATTTCCAAAACACATGTATCTGAGCTGATTTCTGACAGTTTCAAATACAGCCATCTTGTACTTGCCGCACCAACCTACAACAATGGAATTTATCCTCTGATGGCAAACTATCTGGAAGATATGAAAGCTTTGATGGTACAGGGGCGCACCGTAGCTGTTTTAGGAAACGGAAGCTGGGCTCCGCAGTCCGCAAAACTGATGGAAGCAAAGCTTGCAGAACTGAAAAACATGACACTTCTGACAGAAAACTTCGCTGTAAAATCAGCACTGCATGATTCTCAAATGGAACAACTGCAGGAACTGTGCACAAAAATCACAGATTCTGTCAACGCATAAATTCTGACAAATACAAAGGAGGAATTCATATGAAATTAGTAATCACCATGAGCCGTCGTTTCGGAACCGGTGCAAGTATCATTGCAGATGAACTTTCCAAAAGACTGGACATTCCTGTCTATGACCGTGCCTATATTGAACAGCAGGTCAATGACCGCATGTATGACTCCGAGGCAGAAGCCATCCGTAATCTTGCCGAAAAACCATGTATCATTCTCGGACGGTGCGCTTCTGATATTTTAAAAGACCGCATGAATGTTCTGAATATTTTCGTATGTGCTGATAAAGAAGACCGTATCAAACGCATTATGAAGCTGGAAGACCTTTCCTACGAGGATGCAAAAGAGAAAATCGATAAGACTGATGAACAGCGTGCTTCTTATTATTATGAACATACAGGAAAAACCTGGGGTGATGTAAATGACTATCATATGATTCTGGATACCTCCGCACTGGGAGTCGAAAATTGTCCGGATATTTTAATGCACTATTTCGAAAAACTGGAATACATTTAAATCGAATGTAAAAATAAAAATCTTCCATAGAATTCCGTGTTTCCCGATACATGATCTTCTATGGAAGATTTTTTACATCACTCTCTGAATCCATACGAATGACAAGTCAGAAGTGTAATCATTTTCTCGCCCGAACAGATTTTTGTATCATCTCTGCAATGACCTCTTCCTCTTCTTCCAGCTCCTCTGCAATCTCAGAAATTGACTTTCCTTTTACCAGCTTCTTTTGAATCAGCCTTTCTAAAAGCTCCTGTTTTCCCTTTTTAATTCCTTCTTCTATCCCCTCTTCTCTGCCCTCTTCCCAGGACGCTTCCCGCTCCTGCCGCATATGCTTTCCTCATCATATTCATAAATACTCACTTGTTTCGCCTCCGCTCTGTTTTGTTTCAAAAACTCTGCCATAATCCCTTCCTGAATACACTCACTGATTGCCTGTTCCACTGCTTCTTCCACCGGCTTTACCTGGGCGTACTCCCGCACTCTTGCAGTATATTCCGAGTAATCCTTCAGAGATTTGCACATTTCCTTCAACTTCTCATTATGCCCGCGGTTGATGTTCAGCATCACCGCAGTCAGCTCCAATGCCGGATGTTCTTCTTTGACGCAATACGCATCAGACAATCTTAAAATTTTTCGATCCGGCTGTTCCTGACTTCCATTGTAAAAAATCACAAACTGCGGGGTCGGGATCTGAATCCTTTTCGTACCATACAGGTTTTCATCTTTCGCTCAAACCTCTCTGCTGTTTTAGATTGAAATCAAAGCATAGAGATCTTCCGATATGCTATAAGAATAAAAGATGCGGTATCGTTCCGCTTAGAAAACCAGAATTTTATGCTTTTCTGCATTATAGCACGATTGACCAAAAAGAACAAGCTACTGTAAAATCCATACATAACGGATTTACAGCAACTTGTTCTTTTTTATTTTACGATCTTATAATATTCTCTTGACGTGATTGCAAAGACTATCACATAGAATACTGCAAAGACTGCTGATACTCCAATTGTGCACATCATGGATAAATGTGTATCTGACAGATTAAACACAAGAAGGAGCTTTGTAATCGGTTTAAATGCCACTGTCACATGCAGGATCGCCATAAGAAGCGGAACAAAGAATACTGTCAAAATCTGGCTGTGAATCGATCCTTTGACTTCTTTCTTACTCATTCCTACTTTCTGCATAATCTGATACCGGTCTTTGTCATCATAGCCTTCAGAAATCTGTTTGTAATAAATGATCAGGACCGTCGCCATCAGGAACAAGAATCCTACAAAAATTCCAAGGAAGAAAAATCCGCCGTAAACGCCATAAAATTCCTGTGCATAAGCTTCTCGGTATTCTACATAGCATGACTGCACCTCGCCGCTTGTCTCCATCCGCGCTTTCATGGATTCCAGAGCTTCACTTTTTGCAGTGTCATTTCCCTTCATATCAAAATTCAACAGATACTGCATCGTGATCGGAATTTTGGTCGGACCATAGAGCTGTATCACATGCTCTACAGCTGCATCATCCGCCATTACCAGATAAATATTCTTTGTCACATCTGCCTCTTTCTTTTTCTGCAGATTGGATTCCTTCAAGTTTTCTTTTACATGATAATTCTCTTTACCTAACACGATTTCTCCGCTGTCAAACTCTTCATCCGGGAAATAGGCCAGCACTTCATCCGGAGCAAGTGAAATATCGGTTCCTTCCAGTGCATTATAATCTGCCAATGGAATCACATACAAGCCTCGCATCGCATCTGCATCATATCCACTTCCTGAATCCGTATCAAACTTGAGCTGATTGTCATATTTCATGGCGCTCAGCGGCACATACCGGTATTTTTGTTCATGAATAATCTCCAGCCCCCGGCTTTGCGTCTCTTCCTGCACGATCCGCTCCATCGCTTGTATATTTTCCGGAGTTGTTTCATCAGATGTTGCGGAAAATTCAGTCTTAAAACGTGTATTCATTATATTTTCCTGCCCGATATACAAGGATGCTGTCGCAGAAATCAATACCAGTACAATGGTACTCATAATACAGATATTTGCCAGTCCTACTGCATTTTGTTTCATTCGATAGATCAGACCTGACACTGAAACAAAATGTTTTGTCTTATAATAATAGGCTTTATTTTTCTTCAATAATTTTAACAGCGCTACACTTCCCGCTGTAAACAGAGCGTAGGTTCCGAAAATAACCAGAATTACTGCAATAAAAAATTTTGTGATCGCACTAAGCGGTGACTCTGTCGTCTGTGCAATATAATATCCGCTTCCCAACAAAAGAATTCCGATCACTGCGATCAGCCAGTTTGCTTTTGGTTCTTTTTCTCCTTTTTTCCCTCCCTGCAGAAGTTCCACCGGATTGACTCTCTGCACCTGGAAAATGTTCCAGATCAGAATCACAAGAAAGATAGCTCCAAATAGACCGGCACTGATCAAAATAGCCTCCGGTTCCACAGAAAACTGAAATGCAACATCAAACCGGATCAATTTCAGGAGTACCAGAAAGATGAGGCGTCCGAATACGATTCCTGCCAGGATTCCTCCAAGGATACCTGCGCCCGCAGTATAGATGCTCTCCCAGACCATCATCTTTGTCAGGTTCGTCTTATCCATTCCAAGCACCTGATACAATCCCATCTCTTTTTTTCTCTGACGAACCAGAAAACTGTTCGTATAAAAGAGAAAGATTGCCGAAAAACCACCTGTGATCGTAACTGCAAAATTCAGGATCAGACGCAGCTGGGATGCACCGGGCATGGTATCCAGCGCCGAATTGGTGGAGACTAACAAGAGATCATAAAACATCATGACAGTCAAAATGCAGGTCAGAAGATACGGAAAATACGTCTTTCCGTTTTTCTTAATGTTGGTCGCAGCCAGCTTTGGATACAATACATTACGCATTGTCCTCACCTCCCGTTGTCAGCGCAGTCAGTGTTGCGGATATTTTTTCATACAATTCTTCATTGCTCATATTGCCGCGGTACAACTGATGGAACACTTCTCCGTCCTTGATGAACAGAACTCTGTTTGCCGTACTCGCTGCCTTCACACTGTGCGTCACCATCAGGATGGTCTGTCCCTGCTGATTGATCTCCTTAAACAAGCGAAGCAGTTCATCTGCAGCCCGCGAATCCAACGCTCCTGTCGGCTCATCTGCAAGGATCAGCTTGGGCTGCGTGATCAGCGCTCTTGCCACTGCCGCCCTTTGTTTCTGACCGCCGGATACTTCATATGGAAACTTCTTCAAAAGTTGAGTGATTCCAAGCTGCTGTGCAATTGGTTTGAGTTTCTGACTCATCTCCGGATACTTTTTGCCGGAAAGTACCATCGGAAGATAGATATTGTCCTCCAGAGAAAATGTATCCAGAAGATTGAAATCCTGAAATACAAATCCCAGATTCTGCCGGCGAAATGCTGCCATTTCTTTATTGCGGATCTCTCCCAGATCTCTTCCTTTCAGGTACACCTTCCCGGATGTTGGTTTATCCAGCGCTGCCAGAATATTTAAAAGTGTTGTCTTTCCGGATCCGGACTCTCCCATGATCGCTACATATTCTTTCTCCTCCACCGAAAAGTTCACATTGGAAAGCGCCTGTACCTGATTTCCTCCAAATCGTGTGGTATATATTTTTTTCAGATTCTTTACTTCCAGTAATGTCATCGTCATTCCTTCCTTTCATTTCTCCCGTTTTCTTACTTCTCGTTTATTATAACTGGAACACAGAAGCTTGTTCCATTGATTCACATTACAAATCACAACTGTTGTCTTACGTTTTTGTAAGGTTTGGCTTTCCGGCAGATAAAACATTGCCACATCTCATCCGCAATGTTACAATTAGTATCAGTTTGAATACAAAGGAGTTTTCAGATATGAAACAAGAACGATGGAAATCTATTTTAAAACCTCTGACCATTCTTCCGGTCATTGTCATGCTCTGTACCATCTTTGGATTTTCCAATCAGAACGGAACAACTTCCGGTGGATTGAGCCAAAAAGTAAGCAGGCAGATCGTCACTGTCTGTGATACCCTCTTTCATCAGGACTTGGCGGAAGAGACAATCGAACATTATACCGAAAAAATCGAATATCCTCTGCGCAAAGCAGCCCACGCCACGGAATACCTGATCCTGACTCTGCTGGCTGCCCTGCCGCTTTATACCTATGGTCTTCGTGGAAAAAAACTGCTTTTGGCTCTATTTTTATTCTGTGTCATCTGCGCATCCGGGGACGAATTCCACCAGTCCTTTATTCCCGGCAGGTCTCCCCAGATTACAGATGTATTTGTAGACAGCATCGGAATCCTGACAGGATGCGGCATCACATACCTTGTATTACGTAATCGCCCGTCCGATACGGCTTCTTCGAAGAAGCGTAATACACAGAAAGGATAGACCTCCGATTCCGGCAATCAGGACCGGCACTGCAATCCACGCAGATACAGCAGCCGGTTCTGCATATTTTTTATATCCATCCAGAAAAAGAATGTGGATCAGATAGATCCCAAACGAACATCCGCAACCGATATCAAGAAGTCTTCTTGTCCTTTCTTTCAGACGGATCTCACAGTCCTGCCAGCGAATAAGAATCATAAAAAATGCAGCGCCTGCAAGTACGATGAGCGGACATCCGTATTCCAGAACCCGTTCATAATGCTCCCCTGACCGCTGTGTGATAAAGACTGTCAGAGCAAACACGCCGGTCATACAGCCGATAAAAATTGCAGCTGCCCATTTCTGACTGATTCGGATATATCTCCGGTACTTATAAATAAAATACCCGATAAAAATATAAAGCATATACACCTTGTCTCCGATCAGCGGCAGATCATAATACGCTTCCCCATTTTGCAGGGAAACCACATAGTTAAAGACTACGGAAGCGCTGCAGACAACAAGCAGAGCTCTCTCCAGTTTTCCGCTCATTCCTTTGCACATGACCTGAAAAAACGGCAATACCATATAAATTGGGATCATCGCATAAAGATACCACAAATGAGGTTCTGTCGGTACATACAGAATCTCTTTCAGATCATATTCTGTCTTCATAAAAGCACGATTCCAGATATAGTACACTACACTCCATACTACCAGTGCGATCAAAAAACGAAGCAGTCTCTCCCCGTGTTTTTTCAACGGTTCTTCTCTTCCCAGAAGCAATGCTCCGGAGATCATAAAAAAACAGGGAACACTTACTCTCGCCAGTGTATCCAGTAAAAGTGCAAACAAATACTCACTCTGTGTAATTTCTCCATATGCCCTACAAAAATAATTGGTCACATGGATCACAATCACAAAAATGCAGGAAATCATCCGTATGATCTCCAGATTATAATTTCGTCTCATTTATCTTCTCTTTTCGTCTTTCTCTTTTGTATCCGGTTCTTTTTTCATCAGACTTGCCTTAATGACAGTCCCTTTTCCAAAACGGGCATCCAGCTTCTCCATCGCATCTTTTAATTTCTGATGCTTCTCATCCAAAGGCTTGGGGATCTCAATATCAAAAATAGATAGCTGCATAGGCTCTTTTTCATCCACCAGTTTTGCCGTCCGGATTCCAAGCAGGCGGACCGGTTCACCTGTCCATACTTCTTCAAACAGTTCACAGGCACTCTCGTAAAGAACATTCTGATCCGATGTCGGCCGCATCAGCTGTTTCTGATGCGAAATCTTTCGGAAATCATAATATTTGATTTCCATACTGACCATGGATGCTTTCTGACCGGCTTTTTTCAGCCTTTCACCAACACTCGCTGCCAGATGTGCAAAGACCGGACGGATTTCTTCCAGTGTTTCTGCATCCTTTGACAATGTCGTAGAATTTCCAACCCCTTTTGCTTCTGCCTGCTGTGACTGTACACTGGAATGATCGATTCCGTTTGCAAACTCCCAGAGCATCTGTCCATGGCTCTTCAAATGCAGCGTGATCAGTCTGGGATCTGCCTGTGCCAGATCTCCAATCGTCAGAATTTCCAGCTTTTTCAGGATCTCCACACTGGAATGCCCTGCCATATACAGTTCTCCAATCGGAAGAGGCCACATTTTTACACGGATTTCTTCCGGAAACAAGGTATGTACCTTGTCGGGCTTTTCAAAATCCGAAGCCATCTTTGCCAGCAGCTTATTCGAAGAAATTCCCACATTGACCGTAAAACCGAACTTCTCCCGAACTCCGTTCTTGATCAACATAGCCGCATCAACCGGGGAACAGAAACCTTCCATCGCCTGTGTCATATCCACATAGCACTCATCCACACTGACCTGTTCGATTTCTTTCGTAAATGTCCGAAGATAGTCCATCAGCATCCGGCTTTTTTCCCGGTACATCTTATGATCCGGCGGTTCCATCACCAGATTCGGACACTTACGAAAGGCATTCGCAACAGGTTCCCCTGTGCGGATGCCATATCTTTTTGCCGGAATTGACTTTGCGAGAACAACCCCATGACGGGATTTCTGATCTCCGCCGATGATCGACGGGATCATACGCAAATCTGTTCCGGCACCATTTTTTAATTGTTCGACTGCAGTCCAGCTTAAATAAGCCGAGTTGACATCTATATGGAAAATAACGGGTGTCATGCGACGATCTGTCCTTTCACTTTTGCCTCTAATTTTCCGTCAACAACATCAATCTCAATCCGATCTCCTCTGCCCACATTTCCTGCAAGGATCAGTTTTGCTGCCAGCGTCTCCACATTCTTCTGGAGATATCTCTTCAGCGGTCTTGCTCCGTACATCGGATCATATCCGCCTTCCACTACGAAATTCTTCGCAGCATCCGTCAGCTCAATGGAGAGTTCTTTGTCTACCAGACGCTTGTTGACATCTTTTACTAACAAATCAATGATGGCATGAATATTGGATTTCGTCAATGGTTTAAACATAATTATTTCATCCAGCCGGTTCAAAAATTCCGGTCTGAAATGTGCTCTTAAGTCATTCATGACCAGATTCTGATTTGATTCTTCGATCGTGCCGTCTTCCCGGATTCCTTCCAGAAGATAATTCGCCCCGATATTGGAAGTCATGATCAGGATCGTATTCTTAAAGTCTACGGTTCTGCCCTGTGAATCCGTAATCCTTCCGTCATCCAGCACCTGAAGCAGGACATTGAATACATCCGGATGGGCTTTCTCGATCTCATCAAATAATACAACAGAATACGGTTTTCTTCTGACTGCCTCTGTGAGCTGTCCGCCTTCGTCATATCCGACATATCCCGGAGGCGCTCCGATCAGTCTGGACACGGAATACTTCTCCATGTATTCACTCATATCAATGCGGACCATGTTATTCTCATCGTCAAACAGACTCTGAGCAAGTGCCTTGGCAAGTTCTGTCTTTCCAACTCCGGTAGGTCCCAGGAATAAGAAAGAACCAATCGGTTTGGTCGGATCTTTGATTCCTGCTTTGGAACGGATAATCGCTTCTGTTACCAGCTCCACTCCTTCGTCCTGTCCGATGACTCTTCGGTGCAGCTCGTCTCCCAGATGCAGCGTCTTGCTTCTCTCACTCTCGTTGAGTTTTGCCACCGGAATTCCTGTCCACCGGGAAATGATTCTTGCAATCTCCTCATCTGTCACAGCCTCATGCACCAGAGAAAGATCTTTTGCCTTTACCTTTTCTTCCTCTTCCTCCAGCTGTTTCTGCAGCTGCGGAAGTCTTCCGTACTGCAATTCCGCCGCTTTGTTCAGATCGTATTCCCGCTGCGCTTTCTGGATCTCTTTATTGACCTGCTCGATCTCTTCTCTGACCTTCTGTACCCGCTCTACAGATGTCTTTTCATTCTCCCACTGTACTTTCTTACCTGCATATTCTTCTTTTAGTCCTGCCAGCTCTTCCTGCAGATGTTCCAGACGCTCTCTGCTCAAACGGTCCTCTTCCTTTTTCAGTGCCTCTTCTTCAATCTCCAGCTGCATCACACGGCGTCTCAGCTCATCCAGCTCTGTCGGCATGGAATCCAGCTCTGTCTTGATCAGCGCACAGGCTTCATCCACCAGATCAATGGCCTTATCCGGCAGGAAACGGTCAGAAATATATCGATTCGACAAGGTTGCTGCTGCCACAAGCGCACTGTCTGTGATCTTCACTCCGTGGAAGACTTCATAACGCTCTTTGAGTCCTCTTAAAATAGAAATCGCATCTTCCACACTCGGCTCTTCCACCATGACCGGCTGGAAACGTCTCTCCAGAGCCGCATCTTTCTCAATATACTGACGATACTCATCCAGTGTCGTCGCACCGATACAGTGCAGCTCGCCTCTTGCCAGCATTGGCTTTAACATATTTCCCGCATCCATGGCACCATCTGTCTTACCTGCTCCCACAATGGTATGCAATTCATCAATAAACAGAATGATCTTGCCGTCACTGTTCTTCACTTCTTCCAGAACGGCTTTCAGACGCTCTTCAAATTCTCCTCTGTATTTTGCTCCTGCAACCAGAGCTCCCATATCCAATGCAAAAATCGTCTTATCTTTCAGTCCCTCAGGAACATCTCCGCTGACGATCCGCTGTGCCAGCCCTTCTACGGCTGCCGTTTTACCGACACCAGGCTCTCCGATCAGGACCGGATTGTTCTTTGTCTTACGCGACAGGATCCGGATCACATTTCGAATCTCTTCGTCACGTCCAATGACCGGATCCAGCTTCTGATCTCTTGCCCGCTCCACCAGATCCTGTCCATATTTGTTTAACGTATCATACGTTGCTTCCGGATTGTCACTGGTCACTCTCTGGTTTCCACGCACAGTAGAAAGTGCATGCAGAAAACCTTCCCGGCTGATTCCAAACTCACGAAATAACGGCTTTAAATCTCTGCTTGCATATTTCAGTAAAGAAAGGAAAATATGCTCTACAGACACATACTCATCGCCCATCTGCTTTGCTTCATCCTCTGCATGGATCAGTGCATTGTTCAGATCCTGACCGACAAACACCTGCCCGCCCTGTACTTTCGGACGCTTATTCAAAAGCTCTTCTACTCTGTTAATAAACAGAGGTCCCTGAATGCTCATCTTTTCCAATAATTTTAAGATCAGACTGTCATCCTGCGTAACCAGCGCATATAATAAATGCTCCTGCGCAAGCTCCTGATTGCCATAATCATACGCAATCTTTTCACAATTCTGCACTGCCTGCATTGAATTCTGTGTAAATTTATTTATATTCATAGCAACTCCTCCTCACTACTTGTTTCATTGTTCTACACGTAATATAGCATTCATTATTAGCCACGTCAAGAGAAGAGTGCTAATTCTTTTCTAAAAAATTTATAAACACTAATCCCTGATCCGGATCATTATCTGCGTCACATAATAGTGTTCTTTTATTTACTTCATGTAATTTTGCAAACTGAGCTGTTGTCATCCTCATACTATCTTTTTTCATCATTTTTTCTTCTTTCTCTTGACTTTACACTAACTGTATACTTTATCCTGTCCATTGTCAAAACATTTTACAGGAGAAAACCTGGCATTATGATGACTTTTGCAGCACAAAAACCTCCAGAAAGCTGGCAAAGATTTTCCTGTGCAGCTGCCTTACAAATCAGACCTTTTCCAGAGTTGCCCTCTTAAACCAAAAACCGGTCGGTATTATTTTAGGGAAAAGCTGTGCTGTCCACAAATGTCCGCTCCCTCTCCGGATCAGACAGATTTCATCCATCACCCCATTGCTGCTTTCCGGGGAAGGTCGTAAAACAGCAAAAATTTTTCAGGACGTCGATGGCATAGACAAAGAACTTTTAAAAGAATGCGGCACTTCCTATCCTGCCCTTATGATCTATTTTAATTTACGTAAAATCGTAAACAAACAGATACTTGCACCTTTTCTATCTGCTTACTTTTCTTTCCTGCTGAAAATAATGAACTCCAAACAGAACTCCTGCCAGAAACAGTGCCATTCCCAATCCTGAATAAAACACAGCGATGAACACATCCGGTGCAAAATGGGAGGCTCGAAGACCAATTCCAAAAGTCATCATAAATGCCATGATCAAAAATGACTTCTTATCAAAAAAATGCCAGAAAAACTGAAGCTCATCTTCGTAGTTTTGAATTCTGTCGGTATGTCTGATCACCAGTTTATAAAATACCATCGACCAGAATACAGCAAAAACCAGCGCTGAGAGCAAAATATTCACAACTGTCACATGCCCCGTATAGCTGAGTATTCCAATTCGAATAATATTGAACCCCGCAATCAGCCAGACAATGCTGGCCAGTAGCAGTAATGTTCTTTTTTTTACTTTCATTTTGTTCTCCTCTCCAATATGAACATTGTTCATATTTATGTTTAAAATTTCCCACTTTTTAAAAGTGGGATTCATAGATACTGTGTGCGATCATCGTTAAAAGTGGTTCGCAGCTTTTCTGCTTTTCCAGAAGAATGGACATCAGAAGTGTAAACACATACTCCACAAAAATTTCCGGAGTCAGCTCATTTTCAAATGCATTCTCACGCACATTCTGGTCCTCTGTCAATATCTGAACCAGATTTTTCTTCAAATGCATCAGGGAAATCTCCATCATTTTCCTTCCCTCATTTTTATCTTTTGCTGCAAAACTCATGGAATGCAGATTAAAAAACTCCGGATACTTCTGACTGCTTTTATACACCGTATCAAACAACCAGGCAATACATGCTGTAAAGCTTTCAAATACAAGTACCTGTCCATTCATATGAAAGATATCCATCCATACACTTTCAATCGTCGCAAGTAAAAGTTCCGATTTGGATGGAAAATAATTATACACGGATCCTAATGCAATGTTGCACCGGGAAGCCACAAGCCTCATGTTTACGGACGAAAGCCCTTCTTCTGCCACAATCTCTCTGCACACTGCAAGTATTTCCTCTCTTGATGTAACTGCCATATTCAAATCTGCACCTCCATTCTGAACAACGTTCATTATAGAATTTCCCAGCTTTGATTGTCAAGTTACTTTTCTGATTTTTTTCCATTTCTGCCTTTTCTTTCTTCCTCTCAGGAATTATAATAAACACAGATCATTATAACAAAACAGGAGAGATTTATTTATGAGAGCTTATGAACGACTTTTAAAATACGTAACTGTACGCACCCCAAGTGATGAGACAAGCACTACCGTACCGTCTTCTGCCTGCCAGTTTGACCTGGCACAGGATCTGATCCGGGAGTTCATCAATTTGGGACTACCAAAGGCACGGACGGATGAAAAATGCTATGTCTACGCACAGATTCCTGCCACGCCGGGATATGAAAATTGTCCGAAGATCGGATTTATTGCACATCTGGATACTGTTTCTGACTTCTGTGACAAGAAGATCGTTCCGGTTGTAACTGAAAACTATGACGGACGCGACCTTCCTCTTGGCGGTTCTGACGGACGGGTTCTTTCTGTCTCCATGTTCCCGCATTTAAAGGATCTCAAAGGTCGTACTTTGATCACCAGCAACGGAGATACCATCCTCGGTGCAGACGACAAGGCCGGAGTTGCAGAGATCATGACCATGGCAGAACGGGTTTTGACTGAAAATATCCCACATGGTCAGATTTCGATCGGATTTACTCCGGATGAGGAAGTTGGCAGAGGAGCGGATCATTTTGATGTCGAAAAATTTGATGCGGATTTTGCCTACACCATGGACGGAGACACCGAAGGTGAGATTCAGTATGAGAACTTCAATGCCGCAGATGCGATCTTTGAGATCAAAGGCGTGAATGTACACCCGGGATCTGCAAAAGATGTGATGGTCAATGCCGCCCTGGTGGCAATGGAGATCAACGCTGCCCTCCCTGAGGGAGAAACTCCAGCGGATACCGAGGACTATGAGGGATTCTATCATCTTGTAAGCATGTCCGGCGATGTAGCCTGCGCAAAACTGCATTACATTGTCCGAGATCACGATACCGACAAGTTTGCCGCACGTCTGGAAACCTTAAAAGAAATTTCCAAACAGATGAATCTGAAATGGGGATTGGGCACCGTAAAACTGACCATTGATGAACAGTACCGTAATATGGCAGAGATCATAAAAGATGGAAACATGCATCTGATCGAAAATGCGAAAAAAGCCTGCCTTGCAGCAGATGTCACACCTCTGATCCTTCCGATCCGCGGCGGTACAGATGGCGCTCGCTTAAGCTTTATGGGGCTGCCTTGTCCAAACCTTGGAACCGGTGGACATGGATATCACGGACCATTTGAGCACATTACCGCTGAGGGCATGGATAAATCCGTAGAGGTGATGATCGAACTGGTCAAACTGTATGCGGAAATGAAATGATAAAAAAGAATATCCAGACAAAAGGCACAGACGGGATGTTTCCCGCTGTGCCACTTTTTATCCGCAATCTTTTTCTTACAATCTCTCACCGTTTTCATGCATAAATTTGTATTCTGCAACAGAACGGTCAAATGTCTTAATGTGGTTGTACAGCCATTCCACCACATTTTTATTCACTGCTTCTACAAATGCAGCAGACGGCCCTTCTTCCTCTTCCAGCATATTGTAGAGATCTCTTACGACCTGTCTTAATTTTTCATGCTCTTCTTTGTGCTTTTCCACACCCGGATATGTAATCTCTTCCTGCAGTTTTTCTTCTTCTCCAAAATGGAATTCTGTGTAATCTGCGAGATAATCCAGTGTTTTTACAGACACCACCTTATCTTTACTTGTCTCACAGCTGTCCAGTAATTTGTTAATCTTATCAATCAGTTCCTTGTGCTGGGAATCAATCATTTCGTTTCCTGTTACCAGACTTTCATCAAATTCTGCTCTCATTGTGCTACCTCCTAAACTTCACCTTGTTTAAATTTTATGATCATTTCATTGGTTAAACTGTCTCTGGACGGCTCTACCGGAATCTCGTCTCTTTCAAACCATTCCGCCAGTGCCAGTTCCTCTTCATCCAGTGTCACTTCTGCGTCACCGTCCAGATCACAGTAAAATCCCATCAACAGGGTATCACTAAATGCCCATGGCTGACTTTTATAGTATCGGATATTCTTTACCTTCAATCCGACTTCTTCCATCACTTCTCGCGCCACTGTTTCTTCCACGGTTTCTCCGATTTCTGTAAATCCGGCAAGAAGTGCATATTTTTTATAACTTCGCCCTGCATACTTGGACATCAGGATCCGGTTACCGTCTGTCACTCCAACAATGACAGCCGGACAGATCTTCGGAAATTCCATATTTCTGCAGTGTTCACAGAAAAGCATCCTCTCTTTTGTATCATGACGCATCTTATGTCCACAGCGTCCACAATATCTGCGTGTCTGATACCATTGATACAGCTGATATCCCGTGATCCCCGCAAATGCGCTGTACTGAGGATCTGCTGTCCTGAAAATCTCCGTATTCTCCATTGTAAACTCAGAGTGCGGCTCCCGGTTCAGATTATCAACCAGATAATACTGCTTCTCATCAATTGTAAACAGATAAATACTGTTCTCATAAATCTCTTCGTTCAACCGTTCCAGTTCTCCAAATGTTGGAAACTCTATTCCCGTCTGTGTCCGCCTCATCAATGCTGTGTGTTCTTCATAATACAATGCAATGCTGTCCTTTTGCGGCGAAACCGGCCTGTATTCGTTCTTAAACTGATGCGGTGCTATGTCCTGGATCATTTTACTCACTTCCTTTCCTGAAATTATGCAAAAATTCACTGAGTAAAATCAGAATACTTCCTGCCGCAAGAAAAAAATCTCCCAGATTGTATGTGATCTTTGTCAGCTTCTCGTCAGATGTCTGAAACCCGATATAATCCACCACATATCCCCGCATCCAGCGATCCAGTGTGTTGCTCCACGCACCTGCCACACCAAGTGAAAGCCCTGCTTTTTTCAAATAACTGCCTTTTTTTCGCAGACACAAGATATCCCAGACGGTCAGAATTGCAGCCATAACAAGAGATGTGTACTTTACAAACTGAGGATACTCTTTCAAAAGACTCATACACATCCCCTTATTATGCACTTTTCTAAGGACGATCTTTTTGCTGTCCGCAAACGGTTTTTCTTCCTCGTCCGGCCACTTTTCCACTTCTGATTTGACTGCCATATCCAGACACGTCAGAAATGCCGTTGCCCCTGCTCCAAACAGATTTTTCATATTCTGCCTCTATTCTTCTGTAAATTCTTTAATTTTTTCTGCTGCGTCCTCTGCTTTTTCCTTCACTGCCTCTGAAAGGTCTTTGACATGCTCACAGGCAGCCTCTGCTGCGTCCTCTGTTTTTTCCACAACTACCTCTGCTGCATCTTCTGTCTTCTCTGTAACTGTATCCATTGCCTGTGTTGTTTTTTCTTTTACAAATTCAACCGCCTGATCGGCCTTTTCCCTGAGCACATCCTCCGTTTCATCCCAAATGTCTTCTTCTTTTTTCGCTCCGCAGTACGGACAGTATGCCATCTCTTTTGCTACCTGTTTTCCACATTCTGCACAAGTACTCGTTCCTTTGATCTCCTTGATCTTTGCCTGATGTCTCTCGATACTTTCTGTTCTGTTATCGATTTTTTCACACAGCATCTGTACCTGTTCGTCCATCGCCTCTCCCGCCTGGTACTTCTCGTACAGAAAGCGCCCCATCTCCAGCATATCCGCCTCATTGCCGCGCTCCAGAGTTCGGATCTGTCCTCTCAATCGCTGTATTTCCATCATCTCGCCTGCTTTACTTGTCACAGTTTCTGTTGTCTCACCGATTTTTTTACCTAAGTCTTCAAAAAAAGATTTCATCTTTCTTCTCCTTTCTGTCACATATCTGTTATTTTCAACAGAATTTCTCGTGCATATATACATTATACCCCAAACGTTCATAACTTCAACCAGATTTCTTCTGTTTTCTTCTTTCCGCTTCTTATTTTGAAGCTTTCGGCATATACTTTCAAAAACATCCAGGAGATCATTTCATGCCATACTCTGACTTATGCCGGGAAAAAATTCTTTCTGAAGATTATCATGATTTTATTGTCTCCGACATCCGAATGCCCTTTCTTCAAGATATGCTTGAAAAAGACTGCTGTCTTCAAAACCCCGGCTTTTTTTATCAATGTGCTTACCTTTCAAAATCTGTAATAAAACCTGTATCGCTGGAAAACTATTCTTATTTTTCGATTCCGAAATGCTACTCCCTGCTCAGTATGCAGGCGCTAAATCAGGTCGGAATCCTTCCGATCCAGAACCACTCCACCATTCAATTAAGCGGAAAACAGGTTATGATCGGATTTCTGGATACCGGAATCGACTATCAAAATCCGGTATTTCAACATCTGGATAAAACCACTCGAATCGCAGGCATCTGGGATCAGACGATCCAAAGCGGCACCCCTCCGGAATCCTTTGACTATGGCTCTCATTATACACCCGATATGATCAATGAAGCGCTTGCCTCGGAAGATCCGTATTCCCTTGTCCCAAGTGTGGACAATAATGGACACGGAACATTTCTCGCAAGTATCGCTGCCGGTTCCGGAGATCCCGATGCGCAGTTTATCGGTGCTGCGCCGGAATCTGTAATTGCCGTTGTAAAGTTAAAGCAGGCAAAACAATATCTGAGAGACTACTATTTTATTCCCAATACAGCCCCTGCTTTTCAGGAAAATGATATCATGCTTGGTATGCGCTATCTCCACCTGCTTGCCGAAAAACTGGGACTTCCTCTGATCTTCTGCCTGGCACTTGGCAGCAATCTGGGCGGACACTCCGGCTCTCTCCCACTCTCGATCATTGCCCAGCAGTATACCTTGTTGTCTAATCGGATTCCTGTTATCGGGGTCGGAAATGAAGCAGATCAGAGACATCACTTTTACAGCGAGATCATGAATACTTCTGATACAAAGACCGTAGAAATCCGTGTCGGAGAAAATACTAGCGGTTTTGTGATGGAGCTATGGACCGAACTCCCCAATATCCTCTCCATCAGCCTGACCTCTCCGTCTGGGGAGAGTACGTCCCGCATTCCCATTCGTGCGGGAACAAGCACAACTTTCAATTTTCTTTTTGAAAATACAACAGTCTACATCGACTACCGTCTGTTTGTAGAAAGTACAGCCTCGGAACTGATTCATTTTCGTTTTTCCGATGCTGCTCCCGGAATCTGGAAGCTTGTGGTAGAACCCGTCCAGATTATTGACGGGCGATTCCACATCTGGCTTCCTGTGCGGGAATTTTTAAGCGGAGAAGTTTATTTTTTAAACTCCAATCCATACTATACACTGACTGCCCCTTCTGATTCCGTACAGCCGATCTCCGTCTCCTATTACGATTCTTCCAACAACGGTCTTGCACTTTCCTCCGGAAGAGGGTTTACTCGTACGGAGCAGGTCAAACCGGATTTTACAGCCCCGGGAATCAGCATTACCGGTGCTCTTCCCGGCGGACAGTTTGAGAGCAGGAGCGGTTCCAGTACCTCGGTCGGCATCACTGCAGGCGCAGCCGCTTTGCTTGTGGAATGGCACCTTCAGCAGAAAAAGATCCCATCCGTGAGTACCGCTTTGATCAAAAGTCTGCTGACGTTAGGCGCCACCAGAAACCCGGATATGAAATATCCGAACCGAGAGTGGGGATATGGCCAGTTAAACCTTTACAATACATTCGAAGCTATGCGTCAGTTATAACAAAAAGGGACGCCTTCTCGCGTCCCTCAAAAAAATCATTCTCTCTTTTTGGATTCGTAAATTGTCTTTACACGCTCTGATTCCGGTACGATCTGTTCCGGTACCGGAGCCGTGCCCGGTGCAAATACCACCTTCAAAAAGACTGGTGTAATAATTGTCGTGATCACGACAACAATAATGATCGGCCCTAAAAATGCAGAACCTAACAGCCCCAGTGCTGCGCCCTTGCTGGCTACGATCAATGCTACTTCTCCACGCGAGATCATACCGATTCCGATTCGTTTTGCCTGATAATTCTTATAGTGACAGATTTTTGCACCAAACCCACATCCAACAACCTTCGTCAATACTGCAACAATCGTCAGCGCTACTGCAAATCCAACAATCGCCGCAGACATCTTCGGCAGCTCTACTTTCAGCCCGATACTTGCAAAAAATACCGGTGATAAAAGCAGATAAGACAATGTATCAAATTTTGTCTCCAGATAAGTAGAACGCTGTACGTTTGAAATGATCAGACCGGCAATAAACGCACCTGTAATATCTGCAACTCCAAAAACATCCTCTGCAATGTATGCCATCAGAAGACAGAACACAAATGCCACGATCGTGTGTCGATGTTTCTCCTTATTGGCTTTGTCCACCCAGTTCTTGTACAATTTGTAGAAGATAAATCCTACAACTGCTGCAAATACAAAGAATCCAACAATCTTCAGCATGACCATTCCAATTTTCACGCTTGGGTCTGAAATGCTTGTCACGATTGTCAACGCCACAATTCCCAGAATATCATCAATGATCGCTGCTCCCAGGATTGCATTGCCGGAACGGGTTTTGAGCTTTCCAAGCTCTTTTAATGTCTCCACCGTGATACTGACTGAAGTTGCTGTCAGAATTACTCCGATAAAGATATTCTGCAGGAAAATACTTGCTGATGCATCTGACTCGATCATCCCCGGCCGATTGAAGAAATATGCCGTAGCAAATCCACCCGCAAGCGGTACCAGTACTCCACAAAGTGCAATGATAAAGGATGCCTTTCCGCATGCTTTCAGTTCTTTGATATCTGTCTCCATACCTGCACAGAACATCAGAACGATCACACCAATCTCCGCTACAGACTGCAGAAATGATGTCTCTGTCAGAATGCCGACTCCGGCAGGTCCCAACAGTAATCCGGCCAGAAGCGCGCCAACGACCTGCGGCATCTGTACCCTTCTTGTCAAAAGCCCCAGCGCTTTTGTACAAAGTAAAATAATTGCGAGATCTAGTAAATACTTGTAGTCCATAATGTGCCCCCTTTTTGTCAAACATCTATAAGGATACACCTTTAAATGCCTTTTTTCAATACATTTTCCACATTTTATGACGTTTTTACATAATTTTTACCATAATTCTGCACAAATCCGCAATAAAAGAGAGTCTGTTTCCAGACTCTCTCATACTCTTTCTTTTCCTACGGCAATCTCGGCACTTCCTGTCCCCGAAGACTGATCAGAGGACCGCCGGTTCCTTCTATGTAAGATCTTGTGATCGTCACCTCTCCGATGTTCTCATCCTTTGGAATCTCATACATGATATCCAGCATAAACTCTTCGATAATCGCCCGCAGTGCTCTTGCTCCGGTCTCTTTCTTCATTGCCTTCTCCGCAATCGCCTCCAGCGCTCCATCATCAAAATCCAGCTTGACTTCATCCAGTGCAAGCAGCTTCTGATACTGCTTTAAGATGGCATTCTTTGGTTCTTTTAAGATCTTTACATACATATCCTTGTCCAGACCTTTCAGTGTAAAGATGATCGGAAGACGTCCGATAAATTCCGGAATCATACCGAAATTGCGCAAATCTTCCACCGTTACTTTAGACAGGATATCCTTGTCATTGTCATACTGATCTTTTAGCTCTGCATTAAATCCCATGGATGTCTTATGCATCAGCCGTTCCTTGATGATGCCTTCCAGATCCGGGAATGCACCCCCGCAGATAAACAGAATATTCTTCGTATTTACTGTCGTCAGAGGAACCATGGCATTCTTGCTGTTGGCTCCTACCGGAACCTCTACCTCACTGCCTTCCAACAGCTTTAAGAGTCCCTGCTGTACGGATTCTCCGCTTACATCTCTCTGGCTGGAATTTCTCTTCTTCGCGATCTTGTCAATCTCATCGATAAAGATGATTCCCTGCTCGGCTTTCTCTACATCATTATCTGCTGCTGCCAGTAATTTAGATACGACGCTCTCAATGTCATCCCCGATATAACCAGCCTCGGTCAGGGAAGTGGCATCTGTGATCGCAAGCGGTACATCCAACAGTCTCGCAAGTGTCTTTACAAGGTATGTCTTACCACTTCCTGTCGGTCCGATCATCAGCATATTGGACTTTTCAATCTCAATATCATCGACCGAATCTGTCGCTACCCTCTTATAGTGGTTGTAAACAGCAACAGCCATCGCTTTCTTGGCATACTCCTGTCCTACCACATACTCATCCAGCTTTCCTTTGATCTTGTGCGGCGCCGGAATATTCTTAATATCCAGTTTTTGGAACTCTTTTGGCTTTTCTTTTTTCTTTTTGATCTTCTGTGTCTTTGGCGGAGCCATATTCTCCAGATCTGACAGATTTAAGAACTGTACACCCGGCATATTCATCAGTCTGCTGTAATCAATCGAGCCGTTTGTCATGGCATCAAAACTTTTCTGCATACAATCCGGACACACCGTAATATGGTTCGGCAGATCGATCATCTTTCCTGTCACGCTCTCCGGACGATGGCAGATAAAGCAGATCTTCTCATACTCATCCTCGTGTTCCTCTTTTGCGGAAGTCTGAAAGACTTCCTTTTTCTCTGTATCGGAAGACTCTTTTCCTTCTGTGGTGACCGGAGTCTCCTTTTCTTCATCTATGATAATAAAATCGTTATCTGACATGTTCTTTCCCTTCTTTCCAGTTACTTGCCCTTTGTACATTCACCGAGGGTATGTCCACATTATAATACAGAATACCGGCAGTTACAAATTAACTTTTTCTAAACCGTCCCTGTTTCCAGCATTTCCAGAAACTGTGATTCAGAAATAATCGGAACGTTCAGTTCTTTCGCCTTTTTATTCTTGGAAGAAGCAGACTGCACATCATTATTGATCAGATAATTCGTCTTTCCGGTCACGCTTCCTGTCACTTTACCCCCTCTGGATTCAATGATTTCTTTCACTTCCCGGCGGTTTGCAAAGTGTTCTACGCTTCCTGTAATCACAAAATTCATATTTTCAAAAATCTGTGCGCTTTCCTCTCCTTCTTCTTTCTGGAGCTTAACCTCCTGTAAGAGGCGTTTGAAAAGATCTCTGTGTGTTTCATCTGAAAAATAATCCACAAACGTTCTGGCGATCACTTCGCCTACTCCCTGGATATCGACCAGTTCTTCCACGGTTGCCTGCATCATCCTCTGGGGATCATTGTCAAATGCCCGGCAGATCATTTTTGCATTGGAAAGTCCGATATTTGCGATTCCAAGGCTGTAGATTACTTTCGGCATAGTCGTACTTCTGGAGTTTTCCACACTTGTGATCAGTTTTGCATAGGATTTTTCTCCGAACCCCTCCAGTGTTTTGATGGTTTCTTCATATCTGTCCAGATGATAAATATCTGTAAAATCCCGGATAAATCCTTCTCCAATGAACTTTTCCAGAGTTGCCTCCGAGAGCCCTTCAATATTCATGGCATCCCTGCTGACAAACAATGCAAAAGATTTCAAATGCTTTGCCTGACACTCCGGATTCGTACAGTACAATGTCTTTGTCTCATTTTCCATCTTTATCTTTGTCGCACCGCCACAGACCGGACAGACTTGCGGGATATCTTTTACACCGCTTCTGGTCAGATTTTCTGCAATCTGCGGAATGATCATGTTGGCTTTATACACCTGAATGACATCTCCTACGCCAAGCTCCAGATCTTCCATAATGCTGATATTATGCACACTGGCACGGCTTACCGTAGTTCCTTCCAGCTCTACCGGTTCAAAGATCGCTACCGGATTGATCAGGCCTGTCCTTGACGGACTCCACTCAATCTCCAGAAGTGTCGTCTCTCTGATCTCATCCGCCCATTTAAAGGCATAGGAATCCCGCGGGAATTTAGCCGTTGTTCCAAGAGACTGACCATAGGCAATATCATCATATACCAATACCAGTCCGTCAGACGGGAAATCATTGTGCACAATCTGCTCCGAAAACCATGCAACTTCCTCTTCGATGGATGCACGGTCAGCCAGATGATGCTCGACCACCTCAAATCCTTGTTTTTCCAGCCAGCTTAACTGCTGCATTCTCGAATTTTCAAACTCTGCACCATCTGCTTTTACCAGTGTAAATGCAAAAAACTTCACATTTCTTCTCGCTGTGATCTCATTGTTCAGCTGACGCACCGAACCACTGCACAGATTCCTCGGATTCTTATATCTTGCATCTACATCCTCGATCTGCTCGTTGATACGCTCAAAATCCTTATATCCAATCACGGCTTCCCCACGCAGGATCAGTTCTCCCTGATACGGGATCTGAAGAGGAAGATTGCGAAATACCTTCGCATTGTTGGTGATGACTTCTCCCACCTCTCCATTTCCTCTTGTGACCGCTTTTTGAAGCCGCCCGTTCTGATATGTCAGAACGATCGTCAGTCCGTCCATCTTCCAGGAGATCACGACCTTTTGCTCTCCTAAAAATGATTTCAGCTGTTCCACGTCTTTTGTCTTATCCAGTGAGAGCATCGGTTTTTCATGCCGCTCCTTCGGCAGCTCACTGAGCACCTCATATCCCACATTAACCGTAGGACTGGATGCAAGAGTCGTCCCCAGCTCCCGCTCCAGTCCTTCCAGTTCGTCATATAATCTGTCATACTCATAGTTGCTCATGATCTCCGTGTCTTCCTGCTCATATGCACGTCTGGCACGGTTCAGAAGTTCTACGAGTTCCTGCATTCTTTTCTTTTTTGCTTCCATATTTAGAGTCCCTTTACTTTTTATATCACAGTTTCATTGGAAGAATCCTTAATCTGATCATACAATTCATTCAATTCTGCATCTGTCAGCTTCCGGTATTCTCCCTCTTTCAGACGCCCCAGATGGATATTCATGATCCTCACCCGGATCAGCTCTCTCACCTGATATCCAAGTGCCTCACACATTCTGCGTATCTGGCGGTTCAGCCCCTGTGTCAAAATGATCGAAAATGTATATTTTCCGATTTTTTCTACTTTACACGGACGTGTCACCGTATCTAAAATCGGTACACCGGATGCCATTTTTTCCAGAAACTCCTGCGTGATTTCTTTATCCACCGTCACCTTATATTCTTTCTCATGCCGGTTTCCCGCACGCATCATCTTATTGATGATATCACCGTTGTTGGTCATCAGAAGCAGTCCTTTAGAGTCCTTATCCAGACGCCCTACATACGTGATCCGGATCGGGTAATCCAGAAAACGCACAATACTGTTTCTTTCCCTGCGCTCTTCTGTACAGACGATTCCCGCCGGTTTGTTCACTGCCAGCACGACCATCTCATCCTGCTTTGAAACTACTTTCTTTCCGACTTTTACGACCTGCCCCGGAACAATCTTCATTCCGGTCTGTGCACGCTTTCCGTCCACACTCACCCGGCCGCTCTCGATCAGCCTGTCCGCTTCTCTGCGGGAACATACCCCCGCTTCGCTTAAATATTTATTCAGGCGAACCTCTTCCTTCGTCTTTTGATATTCCTGCAAAATCCGATTATTCACTGCTCAATACCCCGCTTATATTATTGTCCTGTAGAAATATGTTGGCACTGTATAAAAACAATGTATCTGTAATTTCATACGTATCCATAATATCCCCGATCGTACCGGAATAATACCTCGGATCTACCATCACGATCTCCCGGAAATACGGTGTAAGAAACGGAACAAATGAATTCGCATAAGAATCTTTGATCAGTAAAAGTCTTCGATTGCTCTCCGATACCGTGCGGATATCCACTACAGAAAAGTTGCCTCCCAGGTACACTGCATATTTATCTCTGCTGTTTAATTTCGATGAATCATACAAAGACGCTGTTTTCTTCTGCTCATCCACATAGTTGACGACAACATCATTGTCTTCTGTCTTTGGTACATAAATATCAATCTGCTCTTTCTCATTCAGACGGCATCCGCTCTTAGATGCCAATGAACCATTAAAATCCGTTGTGATCGGATAAGAAGCATATTCTGTCTCCTGTTCTTCCAGGTTCAATGTCCTGGCTGCTTCCTGAAAAACGTAGTATGCCCCTTTTGCCGTCCAGTGATGGTCTGTTTTATAATAAATCTTCTCATCACTGTGTCTGGTCAATGGCTTTACCGCATCGATCCACTGTACACTGTCCCCCAGTTCTTTTTTCACCTGTGCGATATACTGGCTCTGATCGGCAACTGTAGCGGTAAACGGAAGCCTGTCGCTTAAAATATTCGCCGCATCCGGAACTAACAGCATATTCACCGGAATATCAGAATATTTCTGACTAAAACTCTGGATGGCTTTCATATTTGCTTTCAATACATCCTGATCGGGAACTGCAATGTCTTCCAAAAGCTGTCCTTTTTTCCCGATAAAAACACCATTTTCCTCTTTACTTCCTGCCAGTCTGCTGAATCCGACTTTCAGACTGCGCCACATATTTCTTCCCATAAACTGATCGGCCTGATACTTCTCATACTGATCCATATAGCTCCCGGAAGTAACCGCGCTGACTGAAAGCTCCGGCTTTTGCTGCAATCCGCGGTTTTCCTCTTCTGAGATTTTTTTTGACGGAAGGAGCAGATTGATGATCCCGATCCCGAATACACAGATAAGGAATCCGATTCCGATCATATATTCGATTCTTTTTCTTTTCCTTGTTTTTCTTCTTTCTGACATATGCTCACCTAAAATCTAAAATATAAAAACGGATTAAATGACTGTGTCACCAGAAATGCCAGCGAAAGTGCAAACATGACCAGATACATCACACCTGTCATTATATATTTTCCAACTCTGCTTCCAGGAGCCCTCTGAATATTTCTCATCAGTCTGTATCCAATGGAGGAGGATCCCAGCACTGCCATCAGATAGATCAGCCAGTTGGAGAGCAGATAAAACCAGCCCAGCTTGTCCATAAGCCCGCTGGCACCGATTCCAAACATCACACCTACATACTTCAGGGCATAACCAAGTGACGGGCTAAAGAACAGTACCCATCCGATCAGTATCAGCACCATCGCATAAATATGCCGTACTGCACCCGGCCACTTTTCCACATATTGTCCCCATACAAATTTTTCCAGAATCAATATAATTCCATAATACAGTCCCCATGCGACAAAATTCCATGCCGCACCATGCCAGAATCCGGTCAGCATCCAGACGATCAGAAGATTGGTGATCGTTCTGGAATCTCCTTTGCGGTTTCCTCCCAGTGGAATATACACATACTCACGGAACCAGGTGCTCAGAGATATATGCCATCTTCTCCAGAATTCTGTCACACTCGTAGATACATACGGGTAATGGAAGTTCTCCAAAAACTCAAATCCGAACATCTTTCCAAGACCGATCGCCATATCCGAATATCCGCCGAAATCAAAATAAATCTGGAATGCATAAGAAATACATCCGATCCACGCAGTCATCACCGAATAGCTGCCCAGATGCATCGCTGCGATCTGCTCAAAAACCGCTCCTGTCGTATTTGCAAGAATTACCTTTTTGGCAAGTCCCCGCATAAAATACATGGCTCCCTGTCCGAACTTGGTCAGGTTCATAAATCTGTGCTCCAACTGCTCCTCAATATCCACATACCGCACGATCGGTCCTGCGATCAGCTGCGGGAACATAGAAATATAAAGTGCAAAATACATCAGCTTTTTCTGCGGCTTTACCTCCCCCCGATATACATCGATAATGTAGGAAAGCGCCTGAAATGTATAAAAAGAAATCCCGATCGGAAGCGGCAGTTCTCTGTATGGAATATCAAACGGAAGAACTGCATTTACGGATTCCATCAAAAAGCCGTAATATTTGAAAAAGCCAAGAAGCAGCAGGTTTACAACCACCGCAAAAATCAGACTGTTTCGTTTTTTTCTGTCATCATCTGCCTTTTCGGCAATATCCAGACCGCACACATAGTTCAGACAAATGGATAGAATCATCAAAATGACATAAACAGGCTCTCCCCATGCATAAAAGAAAAGGCTTGCGATCAGCATGACCAGATTCTTGAACCGATACGGAACAAGAAAATATACTGCCAGTACAATCGGCAGAAATACAAATAAAAATGTTATACTGCTAAACAGCATCTTTTGTTCCCCCTGCGTTTCTATAAACTTTTTGAAAAAACAGACTTATAAGTCTCTGCTTTTGGAGAGACTGCGTAAAATACGAACTTCCCTCTTACAGAAATCTGAGCTTCATCCAAAAGCTGCACCTGGTCAGGCGCATAACCGTCAAAGTCATTCCTTCTGTTCGCACGGCGCTGTTCTACAGCTGCCTTTACCTCTTCTGCCTGTTCCGTGGTCTTTGTTTTGACCAGTAAGATCTCCTGTGCTGACATACTGGATTCTGCCGTGTAGAGCATTACACCTTCATAATCTGCACTGTTGAGCCCATAATAGCGCTTCAGCCCCTGCACTCCTGCTTTTTTCATAGCCTTCGTATCCAGAGATGCCTCTACTTTTTTCTCTACCGCAGCAAAGCTCTTCGTACTGCCGCTGGTGAAAATCAGTAACAGTGCCACGTAAACAACGATCACTGCCACCAGTGCATACTTGATCATCACTGTTTTTTTGAGATTTTTTATCTTATCTGTCATAAAGTTGCTACCTCCGCCATACGTTTGAGCCAGATTGGATAAAAATCCGCCTTGAAATGAATTCCATCCTCTTCATAATAAGTATCTGAAACCAACGAAGTATTATCTAAAAATGCAATCTGATTCTCATCACACATCTTCTGCAGTGCCGCATTGTACTCCGGAATCTTCTGAAATACAGGCTTTTCTTCCTGCTTCGCCGCACTGACCGGGAAGATAGAATTCACATACAAAGTTGTATCCGGCAATTTTTTACGCAGCTGGTCGATCACTGCTTTATACTCTTTGATAAATAAATCCGTATCCCCATTTGTTGCAATCACGTCATTCATCCCATAGGAAAGAAAAATAACCTGAGGGTTAATGTCTGCCACTGTTTTTATCTGATCATCCAGCTCATCCAATTCTACTCCGATCTTGGCAACCACACTGGATGCATTCAAAAGATCATACTCTGTAAATGCCTCAGAAATCGAATCTCCCATCACGACCGAGCTGGAAAATAAGCTCTTATAGTTGATCTCACCACTTGCTTCCTGACTTTCCAGCTTGTCTTTCGTGTCCAGCTTGTTGATCTTTTTTTCAATATCCTTTACATTTTCTTTTTCTGCCGCTTTTATGATCGCAAGTCCCTCCTTCGTGTCCACTGTTTCAGCGGAAAAATAGCTGATTCCTTCCGCGATCAGGGTAACTGCAGCAAGCACTGCGACTGCACCGGCTCCGATTATCACATACTTTTTTTTCTGTCTCTTCATCCGTATCTTTTGTCCCCTTATTCTTACCATCTTATCTTATTTTATAATACGTTTTCCATGCTTAAAAGTCAACGTTCCTGATGATAGATTCTCTCGCTGATCTCTTGCATTTTCATGTCGATCGTATGGAGCTGTTCTGCGCAGATTCCCAGATCTTCTGAAACAGAATCCGGAAATCCGTCCGTCTGTTTCTTATAATACAGTTTATGTTCTATACTTGCCCAAAAATCCATCGCGATCGTACGCATCTGCACTTCTACCTTCATCGGTTTTTTCTCATTCATAAAAAATACCGGTACTTCCAAAATCAGATGCAGACTTCTGTAACCGTTTGGTTTTGGATTCTTGATATAGTCCTTTCTCTCGATCAGTCTGATATCATCCTGCTCACATATTTTTTCCGCAAGCGTATAGATATCTTTCGGAAAACAGCAGATCACACGGATACCTGCAATATCACAGATATTTTCTTCTATGGCCTGTACACTGATCTCTATATTTTTTCTTTTCATCTTCTCCAGGATACTAATCGGTTTCTTGATTCTGCTTTCAATTGATAAGATTGGATTCTGATCAGAATTGATCGATAATTCGTGATTCAACACTTCAAATTTTGTCTTAACTTCCAGCAGTGCACACTGATACTGCATGATCAGCTTCTGAAACGGCATCGCTGATTCTAAAAGCCTCTCCGGTTCTTTCAACTCTGTCAATTCTTCAAATTTCATTTCTTCCATATTAACTGCCCTTCTCTTCTGTACTGATTCCATATAAAATAATATCCAATAACTCTGATATCTTCAGATTATGTTCTTCTATAAATCGGGAAAAATCTCCTGTACGGCTTGCTTTATTCTGGTAATATCCATTGTACATATTCTGAAACAGACTCAGATATTCTACTGCCATTTCCATACTGATTCCCTCTCTTAAACGAATCTTGGACAGCAAATGTCGGTATTGCTTTCTTATATAGGCATCATATCTTTCCATCACACCAAAAAGTGCTTCTTTTAAATGCTCTGCCGGATATAACATCACATTAAAAAATATATTTCTGTCATACGGATTTTCAGCAAAAAACACTTCCCGTCTCTCCAAAAAAATACGGATTTCTTCCCTTGCTGTTTTTGCCTCTTCTTTCCCTTCTTCCATATAACTCATCAACTTTTCGAAGCTTTTCTTCACACAGTACAGATATAGCTCATCCTTATTTTTAAAATTATGGTAGATCAGCCCTTTTGCAATCTGATACTTGCCGCATATCGCATTCAGCGAAACCGCATCGTAAGATCTGCTTCCAAACTCGATCGTAGCTGCATGTACAATTTTTTCACAAGTCTGTTTTGTCTTTTCTTCTTTTTTCATGCTGTTATCCTTTCTTTTTGACTATACAGTCTATAATAGGATACTATACAATTTTCTTACAATCAATATTTTTGCCTGTGTTTTTTTCTCTTTTTTATGGTATGATAGAGGAATCAATACTTATATTTTTTATCAGGAGGACATCCTTATGATCGCGTTAAAACTGACGAATGTCAAAGCCTGTATGTCTCATCTTCTTCTGATGGACACCTTCGATTCATTCCTTCTGATCGAAGGAGAGATCATGACATTCAATACGTTCAAAATAGACGGTTTTATTCAAAAAAACTTTTATACTTCTGAAGAACTGGAACAAATGGGCACACTCCCTGAATACGCTTACTGGAAGCAGCTTCGGGAATACTGCTTCTCCCTGATCAAAGGGAAAAAGACTCCGCTTGGATTTCGTTTTGTATTCAGTCTGTCTCCGAAAAATATTGCCCGCCTTATCGAGCAGAATAAACTCGGCCTGAATGCCGATGACATCCAGGGACTCTATTTGAATCTCCGCTATGATTCCACCGGACTTCAATGCATTACCGGTACATCTTTCAAATCCTTCTCCATGGACAAGTCGCTGGAACACGCCTGGGACAACATGGTACAGAAGTTTTTCCAGAAAAAAGGACTGGATTTCGAAATTTTGTAATCTGTAATTTTAGTTCAACGAATATCATTATATAAGACAGATCCACATTTTAATCTTAAAAATTATGAAAGTTTTTCTTAAGATTACAAAGTGATTTTATTGCCTTTTTCGTAAATGACATCTACGGTTTCATCAACTGGCATCGGATGGGACAAAGACAGGGAAGCGAAGCTTTCTAAACAATATAAAAGGGAGTCCGAAAAAGAAATGGTTCTAATCCCTTTCTTTTTCGGACTCCCTATATTTTTTTATTTTGTCAAAAGCATCATAATCTGATTACTTCTCTGTACAAATGCTGTCATCTCTTGTGGACTCAGTGGTTTGTGGGCAAGCAGCGCCAGATCATACAGCTGCTTACAGATCAGCTCTACATTCTCACCTTCTTTGTTCTCTACCACATACTGCACCAGTGGATGATCTGCATTCAGGATCAAGGACGCCTGTCCGCCGAACATACCGGTATCCATACCACCCATTCCATACATCTTCATCATCTCTTCCATACGTCTAGACTCTTCAGACAACACGGCCATGGAAGCAATATTCTCATCTTTTAATTTTTCTACTTTGACATCCAGTTTCTCATTATTCAGCACTTTTCTGAAGATTTCTGTCAGACTGTCTGCATTCTTCTGGAATGTCTCTTTTTCTTCTTCTGCAACTTCTGCTTTCAGAGACTCATGAACATCTGCATCGATTCTCTGGAATTTTACATTGTCATGCTTCTGCTCCAGATAGGTAATGAATGCAGAATCAATATTATGTGCCAGGATCACTGCATCCTGCCCCTGCTCTTTGAACATATTGATGTACTGACTCTGCTGCTGTTCATTCGTCACGTAGAAAATATTAGTCTTTGGTGTCTCTTTCGTCTCTTCTGAATCCGTTGTCTCCTCTGCCTTTGTCTCTTCTGCTGTTTCTCCGCCATTGGCCTTGATACAGTCTTCCAGAGTGAGATATTTGTGGTCAAGATTCTTAAACAACATCGAATCTTTTACTTTTTCTCCGAATTTTTCATCTTTCAAACATCCAAACTTGATAAACGGACTGATATCATCCCAGTATTTTTCATAATTTTCTCTGTCTGTTTTGAACATACCGTTCAGTTTGTCTGCAACCTTCTTAGAAATATAGTCTGCAACTTTTGTTACAAATCCATCATTCTGCAGTGCACTTCTGGATACATTCAGAGGCAGATCCGGACAGTCGATCACACCTTTTAATACCATCAAAAATTCCGGAATCACTTCTTTGATGTTATCTGCAATAAATACCTGATTGTTATACAGTTTGATCTTTCCTTCAATGGAATCATACTCTGTATTGATCTTCGGGAAGTACAGGATTCCTTTCAGATTAAACGGATAATCCATATTCAGGTGAATCCAGAACAGTGGCTCCTTGTAATCCATAAATACTTTTCTGTAGAACTCGATATAATCATCCTTTGTGCAGTCGCTCGGATTTTTTGTCCAGAGTGGATGAATATCGCTTAAGGAAACCGGACGTTTTACAATTTTAACTTTCTGTTTCGGCTCACCTTCTTCACCTTCTTTTGGCTCTTCTGTAATATGTTCTACCACTTCATCCGTATCCAGAACATCTGCCTCATCGATTGTCTCATACTCCGGCTCTGCATTGACCTTGGAGAGGAAAATCTCTACCGGCATGAATGAGCAGTATTTTTCCAGCACTTCTCTTGCACGGTATTCATTTGCAAATGCAAGACTGTCCTCGTTCAGATATAATGTAATCTCTGTACCAACCTCTGTACGGTTTCCTTCCTGCATCTCATACTCTGTACCGCCTTCACTTACCCAGTGTACTGCGGCTGCACCCTCTTTATAAGACAGCGTATCAATCTGCACTTCGTCCGCTACCATAAACGCAGAATAGAATCCCAGACCAAAATGTCCGATCATTTCATCCTCTGTCGTCTTGTCTTTATATTTCTCCAAAAACTGTGTGGCACCGGAAAATGCGATCTGTGTAATATACTCTTCCACTTCTTCTGCTGTCATACCGATCCCGTTGTCAATGAACTTCAGCGTCTTTTCTTCCGGATTGACAATGACCTGAATCTTTCCTTTATAATCATCGGGAAGCTCACACTCACCCATCATATCCAGCTTTTTATATTTTGTGATCGCATCGCATCCGTTGGACACTAATTCACGAATGAAAATATCATGGTCAGAATATACCCATTTTTTAATGATCGGAAATATATTCTCGCTGTCGATAGATAAATTACCTTTTTTTGTTCCCATATCTAAACACTCCTCTTTCTTTACAAACTCACCCGTCCTGCGGGTTTTCTTCTGTCTATGAAGTATTTTAGTACACCATGTTTTAAAAGTCAACAGAAAATTAGCACTCTTTTCAGTTGAGTGCTAATAAAATTATGAACTCTATAAACTTTTTATAAACAAGAAACAAATACAAAATACTCCTGTCAAGTGGTATAATCAATTCTGTCAGCTTATTCACTCTTTCCAAAGAAAAGGAGGTTTTCAAAATGGAACAGAATTTTTCACTTACTCCGGTGCATACTGACAAACAGATTCAGGAAATTTCCAATCTTGCTTCTGTTATCTGGCATGAGCACTTCACTCCCATTATCGGCATACAGCAGGTAGAATATATGCTGGAAAAATTTCAGTCTTTTCATGCCCTGAAAGAACAGATGGAAACCGGATATGAATATTTTCAGATTTTTGACAATACAGAGTTTTGCGGGTACTGCGGGATTCATCAAGAAGAAACTACACTGTTTCTAAGCAAACTCTATTTAAAAAAAGAGGCGCGAAACCGACACCTCTCTACAAAAACGATCCAGTATTTAAAAACTCTCTGTCAAAAACGCGGTCTCTCTTCCATCTGGCTTACGTGCAACAAATACAATACGAATACCCTTGCGGTCTATCATCATCTTGGATTTGAGACGGTTCGTTCACAGGTAGCGGATATTGGAAACGGATATGTCATGGACGATTATATCCTGGAATGCAGAGTCTGACCGTACTCTGCATTTTTCTTTTGTCTATTCTTTATAAAACTCTCCATAATCAGTAGAACCAATTTTCTCACTCGGCTCAAGCGTAACGGCCGCCCCTGTTGTCTGTATTTCTGTTCCTTTTGGAATCGGTACATTCTCATAACTGAGTTCCAATTCTTTTGGTGCAAACGAAATCACCTCTACTCTGTGTTCTTCATCTGCTGCAAATTCTGATAAAAATGAATCCGGAAGTGTCATCATAAGATCATTCCAGTCCGGTTCAGACTTCACATTATAAAGCCCCTCTGGAAAATCACGCCCCGCAGTCATTGTCTGTCCTACTTCTACTCGCACTGAATCCTGCAGTGGATTTGTCTCTCCATGAAGCCTTTCTGTCTGCGCACAATCCGAACGGAATTGAAGTGCTGCCCCGCTTTTCACTTCCAAAAGAGCTCCATCGTATAAACGCAGATCATCCATCACAGCTGCCTGATTCGGATTTTCAGGGTCATTTCCAATCTGTTGCCAGATGTAAATTCCATTCTCATCATCGATCAAATAAATCGCACTTTCCCCATCCTGCGCCTCTACTGTATAAATTCCCTCTGGAATATGAACGCCAACCTCATAATATCCTCCGGTAAGAACTTCATCGTATGCTTCGCCTGTCTCAGAAAGCTGTCTCTTTGCAAACTGATATTCATCATATTCCTCTCCCGACTGACTCTGCCCCTTCTCTTGTTCCTCGAAATAACTGTTCAGTGCAACGGCACCAACTGCTGCCACAAGCAGGATTACGCTTCCGATCGCCAGACCCTTCCCGATCTTCTGCACCGCATCACGCGGCTGTGAATCCTGCATCTTTACGCTTTCATTAAGATGATAGACTTTCTTTGTGTTTTTTTCATTATCAAGCCCGCATTCCACGCACCGTCCGTTTACCAGTTTTCCACCACACAGATAACATCTCTTTCCCCCAAGCATAAGCCCTCCCATTCCTGCCGCTTTTTCAGCTTTGCAGACACATCATTTCCTGTTATCATTTACTTTTTACAACATCCAGCGCCTTCTGCAGCTGATTGTCACTGGTCGGATTCGCCGCATCGTAGGTATATTCTACCTCCACATCCGGCTGAATTCCTTTTTTATGGATGTTTTCTCCACTCGGTGTAAAATACTCCGCCGTCGTGATCTTGATCATCGTATCATCCTCAAAACTAAATAATTCCTGCACGATTCCCTTTCCGTACGTCGTGGTTCCCACAAGGGTACCAATTCCGTAGTCTTTTACGGCACCGGCAAAAATCTCTGACGCGCTGGCACTGTAGCCATTTACAAGCACTGCCAATGGTTTCTGAAATTCATGCTTTCCATCGCAGTCGTAGGTTTCTTCATTCCCGTATTTGTCTTTAATAGAAACGATTCTTCCTTCCGGAAGGATCAGTTTCAGCATCTCTACAACAGTATCCAGGTTTCCTCCCGGATTATTCCGAAGATCGATAACAAGTCCTTCCATCCCCTGAGCTTCCAGATCTTCCAGTGCGGACTTGAACTGTTCGTAAGTCACATCTTCAAACCCCTGCACAGAAATATATCCTATCTTATCTTCCTTCATCTCATGCTCGACTGTCTGTGACTGAATTTTTTCTCTCACAGCTGTCAGCGTGTGCTCTTCCCGGTCTTCTCCTCGATAAACGGAGAGTTTCACCTCTGTTCCTTCTTCACCTTTAATCCAGGATACAACCTCAGACGTATCCTGATCTTCGATCTTATGGTCATCGACCTGATACAGGATATCTCCTTCTAAAAGCCCTGCCTTTTCTGCCGGACTGTCTTCATAGACCGTTGTAATCGTGATCTCCCCGGTCTGTACATTCTGCATCATAGCGGCTCCGATCCCCGAATATTCTCCCGAGGTGCTCTCTTTGATCTCTTTTGTCTCTTCCTCATTGTAATATACCGTATACGGATCATTGAGTGCACTCAAAAATCCGGCATACACTGCATCTTCCAGATCATCCTGCTTTACATCATCACTGTAGAGATAATACTGATCGATCATTTTTTCAATTTTTTTAAATTTTGCTTCGGTCTTTTTCTCTGCCCGCTCCTGCTTGGCAGTCACACTGTCCTTTTGCAAAAGCAATCCGGAAAGCTCCGGTACCTTTGTGCAGACTCCTACTGCAAATAACATAATAAGGGCGCCTGTGAGCGCCCCTTTTATAAAACTTTTATGTCTGTTCATACTCTGTTACCAACTTTCGGTATTTTAGAAATACTGATCCGGACTGACTGCAACTCTATTTAACTCTACCTGGAAATGCAGATGTGGTCCTGTGGACTGTCCTGTAGAACCAACCGCACCAATCTGCTGGCCTCTTTCCACATACTGTCCCGCACTTACACAAATACTGCTGTGGTGCATATATTTTGTCACCAGACCGTTTCCGTGATCGATAACTACCCAGTTACCGGCGCTGCTGCTGTATCCGGCGATGATCACACGACCGGCTGCCGCGGCATATGTAGGTGTTCCGGTCGGCGCAGCATAATCGTTTCCTTTGTGTCCGCCGACTTCAAACTCACGGATTTCTCCAAAATAACTGGACTGGTAACTCATTCCCGGACACGGATGTGTGAAATAACCACTTCCGCTGGATACATTGCCGGATGACGGAGGTGTCACTGTGGAACCGCCTCCTGTACCACTGCCTGTATTATTATTGGAATTATTCTGATTCTGCTGCTCTTGCTGCTGTAACTGCTGCTGTCTTGCTGCCTCAGCCGCTTCTTCCTGGCGTCTCTTCTCTTCCTCCACCAGCTTCTGCAGTGTCTCCATCTTGCTGCCGAGCTGACTGCTTAAATCTGCCAGCTGAACATCCTTTTCTTTTAACAATGTCTGCGCCTGTGTCTGCTGGTTCACAAGATCCGTCTGAAGTGTATTTAATTCCTCATACTCTTTCTGCAGCGCCGCTTCCTGCTCTTCCACTGCCTTTACTGTCTTCTGGAATTCTTTTAACTTATCTCTATCATATTCAGACAGCTTGGAAATATACTCTGTTTTATTCAAAAAATCACTGATATTTTCACTGTCAGCAAGAACTTCAATAAATTCCATATTTCCATTCTCGTACATATATTTGATGCGGATCTTCATACTCTGGTACTGTGTATTTTCTTCTACTTTAGCCTGCACCAGATTTTCCTCTGCTTCTGTGATCTCCGCCTGCTTTGCATCCAGCTTGGACTGTGTCTTTTCCATCTCTTCTGCAATCTTTTTCAACTCTGTCTCAACAGTCGTCTTCTCTGCCTGCACACTGTCCTTTTGCTGCTGCAGCTGATCTACTGCATTCTGTGCATCCTGTACAGTCTCCGCATGTACCGGAAGTACCGTTCCGACAGAAAGCGCCGCTGCCAGACATAATGCTGTCACTTTTTTCATACGTTCTTTCATATGTTCACCTATACTTTCAAATGCTTGCGTACTGTAAAGAAACTTCCCAGAAATCCGATTCCTACTCCAAGCAGAAGTCCGATTGGAAGCAGGTAGCGATATACATCTCCTACCGGCAGGAATTCCACGATATTTTTCAGGATCTGGAATTTTGTCATCACATATCCCACTGCTCTTCCATAAAGTGCATACAATAATGCCAATGGAAGTACCGCTCCGACAATTCCAATGATCAGACCTTCCAGCACAAATGGAGAACGTACTACAAAGTCCTTTGCACCGATATATTTCATAATTGCAATTTCTTCTTTACGAACCGTAATACCCATGGTTACGGTATTGCTGATCAGGAAGATCGAAACTCCAAACAGGATCAAAATGATCGCGATTGACACATATCCAACCAGTACATTGACACTGGAAAGTGTATTCGCCACAACATCTGATTTATTGACCTTTCTGACTCCGTCCAGTCCCTCCGCAAACTTTACCAGTTCCTTCTGTGTTGCAGAAAGTGATTTGCTCTTGGAGATCATATTGCTGTCCTTGTCCTCCTGCGGTTTCATATAAACCGCATAACTGCTGGAGCCTGCAAGCGGATTGTCATCCTTAAATCCATCTGCCAGTTCCGGATTGTCTCCAAAGTACTCTTCTTTAAAACTGTTCCATGCATCATCTTCCGAAACATACTCTACTTTCAGAACATCATCCCTGCTGCGAAGCTCCTTGCCAATCTCCTCGATCTGACTTTCTGTTGCATCCTCATCAAAGAATACTGTAATCGCCACGCCTTCCTCTGCAGTCTTTACAAAATGCTGCAGATTCAGCACGATAGAAAAGAACAGTCCGAACAGAAAAATACAAGCTGACATTGTCGCAATAGATGCGATAGAGAACATTTTATTTCTCCCGATGTTCTTAACTCCCTGTTTTCCTACGTATCCTAATGTACTAATCCTCATCTATATACCCACCTTTTTGTTCATCACTCACGATCACGCCCTGTTTCATCGTAATAACTCGTTCGTTCATCTCGTTTACGATCTCCTGGTTATGTGTAACAACAAGTACTGTCGTTCCTCTGTCATTCGCCTCTTTGAGAAGACTCATGATTTCCCACGAATTGGTAGGATCCAGGTTACCGGTCGGCTCGTCGGCCAACAAAATTGCAGGTTCATTTACGATTGCTCTGGCAATCGCCACTCTCTGCTGCTCTCCACCGGAAAGCTCCTTCGGGAAAGCTTTATATTTTTGCGCCAGACCTACAAGAGAAAGTGCTGCCGGCACTTTTCGCTTGATCACTCTTGTCGGTGTTTCTGTCACACGAAGTGCAAACGCGATATTCTCATAAATATTCCGGTCCTTCAACAGACGGAAATCCTGAAAGACAACCCCGATGCCTCTTCTGTATTTTGCAATGTTCCGATGTTTCATCCGTTTTAAATTCTGCCCGTTTACAATGATCGTGCCTTCTGTAGGCTCCAGTTCCTTCATGATCAGACGAATCAATGTGGATTTTCCGGAACCGCTGTCTCCTACGATAAAAACGAACTCTCCCTGTTCGATCTTAACAGACACACCGTTTAACGCAGCATTCCCTTTGGAATACTCCTTCGTTACATCTCTTAATTCAATCATCATGCTCCTCCTAATTATTCATACTTTATCGGACGAAGTCCGCCCGCCGCAGGCATACATTGCGGGATGCCCGGATGGGTATACTTTATCGGGCGTAAATCCGCCTGCTTAATATTCCAGCGTCTCCATGTATTTCATATATTTTACGACCATCAGTGCAATCTTGAATGTGATCGCATCTTCAAATACACGCAGATCCAACCCTGTACTTTTCTGAAGCTTATCCAGTCTGTACACGAGTGTATTTCTGTGAATATAAAGCTGTCTGGATGTCTCTGATACATTGAGACTGTTCTCAAAGAACTTGTTGATCGTAGTCAGTGTCTCCTCATCAAATTCATCCGGTGATTTCCCCTCAAAAATCTCTTTGATAAACATCTTGCAAAGCGGAATCGGCAGCTGGTAGATCAGACGTCCAATTCCAAGTGTGCTGTATGCTACAATGTCTTTCTCATCAAAGAAGATCTTGCCGACATCCAACGCCAGTTTTGCTTCTTTGTAGGACTTGGAAACTTCCTTGATGTCGTTGACAACCGTTCCATAGGCAATGTGGATTTTGTCATCCTCGGACTCAGCCCGCAGGATCTCCATCATTTCTTTGGCCATCTTTTCAAGCTCTCTGCTTCCGGCCTTATCAGCCAGCTCTTTGACAACAATGATATTTTTCTCATCTACTGCTGTCACGAAGTCTCTCGACTTTCCGCCAAGCAGGTTTCTGACATTATCCAGAGCAACACTGTCTTTTTCGTGTGATGTCTCAATAATAAAGATAACACGTTTTGCTTCTGTGTCAATATGTAATTTTTTTGCGCGATTATAAATATCTACAAGAAGCAGGTTGTCAAGAAGCAGATTTTTGATGAAATTATCCTTGTCAAAACGCTCCTTATATGCTACCAGAAGACTCTGAACCTGGAACGCTGCGATCTTACCCAGCATGTAGACATCTTCGCTCTCTCCGCCTGCCAGCAGAACATACTCAAGCTGCTGCTCATCAAAGATCTTGAAGAACTGACATCCCTGGATCACCTGGCTGTCTGCCGGAGATTCTACAAAAGACAACACCGCGCTTTCATAATTCCATGTATCCTCAAATGTCGTAGCAAGCGCCTTTCCTTCTGTATCCAGAACGCAAAAGTCAATTCTGGAAATTCCTTTTAATCCTTCGATTGTGTTTTGAAGTATCTGATTTGAAATCATACCTTTTTCCTCCGCTTATCTACTCGTTTCCATGTGCATATTTCACAATTTTTTTACTCTTTCACTTTTGTCTGCACAACCCATATTTTATATACTAAGGCAAAACATCAAAAAAAGAAAGAGGAAATCCACTTTTTTTATGCATTTCCTCATAGTTTTTACAAAAAATTCATATTTATACGGCTATACATAGTATACAAACCGAAGCTTTTTTATTCTTCACTTCTCTGCTGCCGTCCCACCTGGTAACGGAACACTTTCCTGCGCAGAAATCTCTGAAGCTTTCCTTTTTTCTGCTTTTTCATATAGATTTCTTTCAGAACGCTCCCGCACCCAAACCACACTCTTGCATTTAACAATGCGCTGTTCCGCTGTATCAAAAGCTCCTGCTCCGGTGATGGAAGCAGGGAAAAAATGCAATCTGTCTCAGCACCATTGACCGCATTGATCACCTGCTCTATTCCCGCACCATCCGGCGGCAGAACGCCTCTTCCTGCCAGGATCAGCTTTCTGTCATGTTCCCGGATCGCGGATTCCATCTCTAAAAGCTCTGTTTCTGACTGTGCCACAAGAAATACACGCTTTTTGTTTCTCTGTATATAGCGGAGAAACATCTTTAAAAACACCTGTCCCGCCGTATCACGCAGCAGCGTCTTTTCTCTGACTCCTGCCGCCTCCAGAATCTCCGTCTCTCCCGGCAGCACCAGATTCAGTGATTCCACTGCTTCTTTCCAGCCCGGCATATCTTTCCCTTTCAGCAGCATGTCCATCGTGATGATCTCAACTGTGTTAATGGAATCACTTTCCATATACTGCACCACTTTCTGCATCGCTGCTTTTGCACTCGTCTGATAGAGTTCTATATTCAAGATATTGATCTTCTCATTCATCTGTCTCACCTGTACTTTTTTCCCAGTCGTAAAATTGTATCAAAAACAAGAAGATTTGTAAAGTATTTTATTCTCTTTGACGATACCAGGCACCTGATTGTGTTCTTCATTTACATGTTTTCCACTGCTGCGCGTTCGATCGAAAGCCCTTTCGTATAACGCTCCATAAAGCTTCGGTAACCTGCGACACCTTCCTCTTCTGGATTCAAAACGGAAATCTCGCTGTCTTGAAACACTGCTTCTGCCAGATACTGATCCAGTGTTCTTCCGTTTTTTTCCTGCATAAAGGCTGCCAGAAGAGCAATTCCCCATGCACCGCCTTCTCCTGCGGTCTCCATCACTGCCACCGGAATCTCCATGGCATCGGCCATGATCTGCTGTCCTGCCCCTTTTGTCTTAAACAGTCCTCCGTGTCCCATGATCCTGTCTGACTGTACGCCTTCTTCTCTCTTTAAAATGTCCATTCCTGTTTTAAGTGCTCCAAGTGCTGTATACAAATTGACACGCATAAAATTTGCCAGATTAAACCTGGAATCCGGTGTACGTACAAACATTGGCCTTCCCTCTTCAAATCCCGTAATATGTTCTCCGGATAAGTATCCGTAGGAAAGCAGTCCGCCTCCGTCTGCCTCTCCCTCCATTGCCTTTCTGTAAAGAGTTCCGTACAGTTGGTTTCTGTCCACATCCATCCCCATCGTCTCCAGAAACTCTGCAAACAGACCGACCCACGCATTCAGATCCGATGTGCAGTTATTGCAGTGGACCATGGCGACCGGATCTCCGGCCGGTGTTGTTACCATGTCGATCTCACGATGAACACCTTTCAATTCGTTTTCCAGTACAAGCATGGCAAACACAGACGTTCCTGCAGATACATTTCCGGTGCGCACTGTCACACTGTTCGTTGCAGTCATTCCGGTTCCGGCATCTCCCTCCGGCGGACACATCGGGATTCCCCCTTTCAATGTGCCGGACTCATCAAGAAGTCTTGCACCAGCTTCTGTTAAAGTTCCCGCCTTTTCTCCTGCGCACAGCACTTTCGGAAGGATCTCTTCTATCTTCCACGGATATTCATTCTCCCGGATCAATTCATCAAACTGTGACAGCATCTTTGGATGATAGTCCCTGATGGAAGAGTCGATTGGAAACATTCCTGCCGCATCTCCGATTCCAAGTACTCTCTCTCCGGTCAGTTTCCAGTGAAGATATCCGCTCAGCGTGGTGATAAAACGAACTTTTGAAACATGCGGCTCCTGATTTAAGATTGCCTGGTACAGATGGGCAATACTCCATCGCTGCGGAATATTGTACTGAAACACATCGGTAAGTTCATCCGCTGCCCCTTGCGTGATCGTATTTCTCCAGGTACGAAATGGCACCAGAAGTTCTCCATTTTCATCAAATGCCAGATAGCCATGCATCATCGCGCTAATCCCGATTGCTTTTGTCCCCTCCAGTTCCACTCCATAACGGGAACCAACCTCTTCTCTCAGACTGCGATAGCACTCTTTAAGTCCTCTCCAGATCATATCCAGATGATAGGTCCAGATTCCATCCTCATACTGATTCTCCCAGTCATAGCTTCCTGATGCGATCGGTGTATGGTCTGCTCCTGTCAGGACCGCCTTGATCCTTGTGGAACCAAATTCAATTCCAATATATGTCTCTTTGTTTCTGATCTGCTCTGCAAAGTTACTTTTTCCCATTGCTTTTTCTCCTCCTGCCTGAATTCTCGTTCTATATGGTTAATCTCATACTGTTCTCACTATATAACAATTTTTCTTCAAATACAACTTGGCGTATTTCCTAAATATTCCCTTTGATTTTTGATAAAAAGTTACTGTTCACAGTCACTTTTTGTCAAAAATATAAAAAGAGACTCTGTCTTTCTCAAACAAAAACAAAGCCTCTCTTTTTTCCTTTCACACTCTGACTCAGGCAGGATCTTCCGCAGATTTCCGGCGTCTCCTGGTCATCAGACCACCGATACGCCCGGTTTCCTTTGAAGACAAAGATTTCCATCCTTCCTCCAAAACCTGGTCCAAAAGTCCCAGTTCTTCTGCAATTTCATATTTCATCCTGTCTTTTTCTTCCATTGACGGAATCTCTTCGCGAGTGATCTTTTTCTGTTTCATATTCAGAGCATCTCCTTCCTTTTCCAGAAGTATTGCCCCAAATATCTGATTTCATTCGCCTATTTCTGATCCGGCATGATCACTGACGCAATAAAATATGCCAAAAGACCGGTTCCAACACTGGCGCAGATAAACAAAACCATTCCAAGCCGGATCAAAACCGGATCCACGTTGAAATATTCCGCGATTCCTCCGCACACTCCACACAATACTCTGTTTTCTCTTGAACGATATAATCTTTTCGGTTCCATATTCTTACTCTCCTTTCGCAAATGCAATATTGACGGTTCCCATACCACACTCGATGTCCATTTCTTTTCCGGCATGATTGTTGATATTCTGGTTTCCTGCCGGCTTCGTAAATTCATCATCTCCAATCTGAATGCTTCCCATACCACAACTGACACTATAATTATAATCGGTCATTTTTCCGCTATCCTGAAACTCAATGGTTCCGATCCCACATTCGAGATCCAGATCACTGTTCACGCTTCCTTGCAGCGAGATCGATCCGGTTCCTGCTGAGGCACTCACTTCCCCTGCTTCAAATCCCTGAATATCCGCTGTCCCGGTCCCTATGGAAATATCCAACTCTCCGGTCCTGATATCACACATGTACAGCGTACCGGTTCCTAGGGATGTGGAAATCCCCTCCAGATTGTCCGGAACGTGAATAATCAGCTCTCCTGCGTTGTTTTTTCCGATATTCTTCCAAAGCCTGGTATCCTGGGCACGAATCTCCAGAGTATCTTCATCTCTGTAAATCGAAAGATCCTCTAAAAGCTGCGGATCCATATTTCGGGTCGAAACCTCGATCTGATTGGAATCTGATCGTTCCATGATCAGTTCTACATAAGAAAGTTCGATATCCAGTTCGCTGATTCCTTCCAAATCTTCTGTTATCTCCGGTGAAACTTCTTCGTCGATATAATCCAGTTCTTCATCCATCTCCTCCGGTTCTGAATACTTCTGTGACCACCAGTGATCGTTTTCCAGATACTGCATCCCACGCCTTCCATATTCCTGAAGATCCCGTACTCCTCCGAGAACAGTACCTGCCACTGACAGGACAACTCCGATCCCTGCACAGATTCCACAGCTGATCAGTAGAATTTTCCAACCTTTTTTCATCTATTCAGACACCGCCTTTCTGTGAAACGGCTTCCGGCACAGTTTCACGATAAACCGAAACATCGCCGGATACATTACAATGCAAAGCTTTCCGGTAAATAATGTTGCCAGTACTCCAAGCGCGATCAGGATCAATCCAATCCCTGCCATCAAAAGTACTGCAGGTACTGAATGAATGGCGATTCCTACGCCGATCCCTGTCACCGCGACTACAAATCCGGCAAGTACGACTGCCAGCGATGCAATCACCAGTGCTGCAAAAAAGCAAACTGCTGCGATCAGAAGCCCGGCAATCACACCAAAAATTCCCACACCGACCGGAATCACAACCGGACATACGATCAACGCAATGAGTACGATCAGTGCGATCTTTACCAGTTTGTCGTTCCTGCCTTGCGATGCCTCATAAGAGTACTCTCCTGTCTGTCCACTCTGGTAGGAATAACCTTTTCTTTGCGGCACCTCTTTCTTCGATGCCCACTCCTGCTCATATCCATTCTCTGTAAACTCACCGTCATTTCCCGTATGCTTTAAATCATTCTTGATCATAGCTGCCACACGCTGCGGACTCTCCAGCTCCCGGATTACTTCTGCCTCGTTGTCTGCTCCTGCATCATCAAAATAGTCTTCATAGTACTGCAGGGCTTCTTCTCTTTCGTCTGCCGGAATATCCCCTAACAGCGCTTTTAGTTTTGCCATAAATTCCTCTCGGTTCATCCCGTCACTCCTCCCTCAAAAATTTCCTGGATCTTTCTGGAATAATTCTTCCACTCTACCTGGTACAGGTTCAACTGTGCCATTCCCTTTTCTGTCACTTTATAATATCTCCGGTTCCGCCCATCGTACTGACGGTCATATACTTCCAGACATTCATCTTTCTGCAATCGTCTCAACACCGGATACAACGTAGACTCTGATACATTGATTGCACTGCGCACATCCTGTGTGATCTTATAGCCATACGTGCCTTCACTCTCATGCGAGACGACCGCCAGTACGATCGCATCTAAAAGCGCAGCTCCTGTATTAAATACCATCCAACCGCTCCTTCCTATGCTGTTTTCTCTTTAATACTGTTCTTATGCCTATATTATATTTTGTATAATATAGATTGTCAATATAATATTGTTTAAGATTTTCTAAAGAACTCTTTCTATTTTCTAAACGTAAAGAAGCAGCAGAACAATCTGTGTCTGCTGCTTGTCACTACCTCTGCCAGATCCAGAGCCCAACACCAATCTGCACGAGTAAAATCAGTGGAACCCCCAGATAAAACAACGGTTTCCTTATCTTATGATGAAATACAAACATTCCGGCCAGTGCTCCCGGAGAGCCTCCCGCTGCCGCAAAAAGAAGCAGTGTCTTTTCCGGAATCCTCCACCTGCCTTTTACTGCTTTCCATTTATCGATCCCGAACACCAGAAATGCCGCCACATTGGCTGCCAGTAAATAAATCAGTACATAACTTTCCATTTAAACGTTGATTTCCTTTCCAAGAGCAAATGAATAAATGATCTTTTCTTTGACTGCCTTTCCTGTAATCTGTGACAGGGCGCGGGCATAGTATGTAAGCTGTGACTGGTATCTCCGAACAAGTTCATCGGCCGTTCTTACCCGGTCTGTCTTATAGTCTAAGACTACAAGTCCGTCTTCCTCTTCAAAATACACATCTATGATTCCCTGCACCAGAAGCTGTGCTCTGCATTCTGTATCCGGATAAATTTCTCCTGAATCCACCCCCAGCACAAAGGGCTGCTCTTTGTACAACTGTTTTTTCTTTGCCGCCTGATGCATCCGTTTCCCGCTTTCACATTGCAGAAACTTCAGGAAATCTTCCGTTTTTACAGCCTCTGCGATCTCCGGACTGATCCTTCCTTCTGTCTGAAGATGTTTCAAATGTTCCTCCAGACTTTCTCTGGTATATTCTTTTTCAAAATCAAGAAGCTCCAGAAATTTGTGGTACGCGGTTCCTCTGACTGCTCCGGATGCCGCTTCTTCCGCTCCTAAAAATCTCGGAACAAGAGGCACTGCTTCCGGTTCCTGATATAATACCTCTCCTGCCTCCTCTTCCATGTAGGCCCGTTTTTTAAGTTCTGAAACTGTAAATTTCATCTGAAAACGCTGTTCTTCCGCAAACGGATATGCAAAGTCCAACTGTCTTTTCAGCTCTTCCCGGTATCCGGCATCATGAATCTGATTTGTATCCCAGTTTTCCAGTACATTTCGAGTCAGTTCATCCGCCGCTTCCCAGGCTCCCTCCATCTGAGCCGCGCCCAGACTGTCAACAACGGTAATTCCGATCGAACTTTCTGCCGGGGATGCCGCAGGAAGCAGCCAGTCCAGATACGAATTCGCAGAAAGAACTTCATATGGAAGAAATGCTGTTTTTTCCCTTGTGGAAAGTGTTTCCAGCTTTGTCCGTGCATCTTTGCACACTCCCGTCAGAATGAGTTTTTCCTTTGCTCTTGTCATTGCCACATAGAGCACCCGCATCTCTTCCCCTAAGTTTTCCACTGCCACCTGTTTCTGGATTACTTTTTTTAACAGTGTCGGAGCCTTTGTTCTCTTTTTCAGATCAATCACATCCATTCCCACACCAAGCTCCGGATGGATTACAATACTGCCCTTCACATCCTGCGTATTGAAAAGTTTTCCCATACCTGCCACGATCACGATTGGAAATTCCAGCCCCTTGCTTTTGTGGATACTCATGATACGGACTGTATCCGCCTGTTCATCTGCAAGATTCGCCTCTCCATAATCCACATTATATTTTTTGAGCTGTTCAATATACCGCACAAAATTGAACAGTCCCTTATAGCTGGTTCCTTCATAGGCTGCTGCCTTTGCGACCAGCATCTGTACATTTGCCATTCGCTGTGCACCACCGGGCATCGCCGAAATACACATACCGTACCCCGTTTTTTCTATAATCTCCCACAACAGATCATGCATCGCTGTATATGGAATCATATCCCGGAATTCCGACACCCGGCAAAGGAAGTTTTTCAGTTTTTGCTGCAGGATTGGTTCCTTCTCCTTTTCATCATCAGACGCATAGGCGTGAACCGCTTCATAGAAAAAGAGTTCCGGATACGTACTTCTTATCTTTGCCAGTTCTCTCGCATCCAGCCCCGCAAACGGTGACGTAAGTACTGCCGCCAGCGGCAGGTCCTGACGCTCATTGTCCAGAATCTGCAGATAATCCAGAAGAACACTGACTTCATACGTTTCAAAATATCCTTCTCTGCTTCCCACATGTGCAGAAATTCCTTCTTCTGCCAGAACCTGAGCAAACACATCTGCCCAGCCTTTGATGCTTCTCGTCAGGATCACAATATCTTTATATTGTACCGGACGGTATTCCTTTGTCTTTTTATCCACCACCTGCCCCTGTAAAAGCAAGAGTTTGATGCGGTCTGCCACTGCCCGGGCTTCCAGACGGCGTGCATTGTCCTCTTCTTCCAGCTCCTGTGCATCTACTAAAAGAAGCTCTGCCCGATTTGCCGATACTCCGTTTTGCTCCCTGCTCTTTGGATAATCAGCTCCCGGATAAAGTGCCGCACGGGCATCATACTCCACACCGCCCACACTTTTGTGCATAATCTGCTCAAACACGTAGTTCGTGGCATCCAGCACCTCCTTGCGGCTTCGGAAATTCCGGTCCAGATCGATCCGCTGCTTCTCGCTGTCTGCCTGGCTGTATGTATCATATTTTTCCATAAACAGTTCCGGTCTGGAGAGGCGGAAACGGTAAATACTCTGTTTGACATCTCCTACCATAAACACATTGTAACTTCCGCGGCTCACAGTAGACACACTGGTCAGAATCGCTTCCTGGATCAGGTTGCTGTCCTGATACTCGTCGATCATCACTTCCTCAAACTGCTCCTGATATTCTCTCGCCACAGCAGATGGTACCAGACTTCCGTCTTTTTCTTCTGTCAGAATCTGCAGGGCAAACTGCTCCATGTCCTGAAAATCAATCACATTGCGGCTTCTCTTTTTCTCTGCAAACAGCCTTGCAAAGGTTGTCACAAGAAAGACCAGTTCTTCCATGGTACTTCCTGTATTTCGCAAATCTTCTGCCAGTTCCTCGGGCGTTTCGTAAAAACAGGTTTCCTGCAGATCTTTTACCATCTTCTTGGCTTTTTCCCGCAGCATCTTCACTGCTTCTTTCTTCTCTGGATCAATCGTCTCATCCTTTTTGGCAGAAAGCCGCTTCCATGCAATCTGATTGATCTTCCCGTAAAATGCTTCAAACGTCTCTGCCTTTTCCATAGTCTCGATCATCATAAGATCCGCTTCCAACGCCTCTGCATACAGATACGGTCCGTCAGACTCCTCACAGATATGCAGCGCCTCATTCAGCAGAATCCTTGCCCCCTGCAGGTTCTGACGGATACTTTCGATCAGGATCTGTACAAATCCAGCGTCAGAAAAATGTTCGTTTTCCACCTGATAATTGTCCACACACGCATTCAGCCACTTTTCCGGCTGTGGATAGCTGCCCGCATATTCGTATAACTGCAGGATCACTTCTTCCAGCTGCCTGTCACTTCTCCCCGTAGAAAATTTCTCTGCAAATTCCAGAAAAGCCTCCGTTCCCTCATCATAGCAGGACTCCAGCATTTCCTCCAGAACATCCTGACGCAGTAATTTCAACTCCCCTTCTTCTGCGATCCGAAATCCCGGATCCAGATTAATGGCATGAAAATGCTCCCTTATCACAGACAGGCAAAAACTGTGGATTGTTGTGATCCGGGCGCTGTGGATGAGCGTTGCCTGCCTCTGTAAATGCACATTTCCCGGTGTGTCTTCCAGGGCATTTTCAATGGCATCCCGGATTCGCTCTTTCATTTCCGCTGCTGCCGCTTCGGTAAATGTCACGATCAAGAGCCTGTCTACATCCAGCGGATCCCTCTCATCCAACAGTCTCTGAATGATCCGCTCTACCAGAACCGCCGTTTTTCCGGAACCGGCCGCTGCGGAGACCAGAATATTCCTGTTTCTTAATTCAATGACCTTTTTCTGATCTTCTGTCCACTGTACACTCATGACGGTTCCTCCCTGTTTTCGATTTCTTCTTCCATCCGGCGGATGACTTCTTCTTTCGAGTACTTTTCCAGACTCCGGTACGCATAACCGTCCAGCCTTGGATCAAACCCGCAGATATCCCGGTATGCACAGTAGTCACACCCTGTACTTCCATTCAACTCATATGGATTTGCCTGTACTTCTCCTGCATAGATCTGCCGCTTCACCTGAGCTTCTTTTTTCTTTGTATAGGAAAGCATGGCAGCAAACGCCTCCGGAGGCAGTACTTTGGAATACCTGTTGAGACTTCCGTCCTTATTTTTCCCGATCGGGTTGAGAACCGATGTCCCCGAAAGCTGATGCTCCAGATGCTCGATCACCTCTTCCTTCGCATTGATCATTCCATCCAGCCTGAGCTCTTTTAAAATCTTCTCCTCCAGTGCATGATCATCTTTTTCTCTGTCCACGATCGGGTCTTTGATCCGATAATAAAAGATACCGGCAGGCTCTACTGTTTTCCCCGGCGCACGTCGTTCTTCCAGCTCCAGTGCCGCATTCAGATACACCGGAAGCTGCATCTGCAGCCCGTGATACAATGCCACAATATCAAAACTCTTCATTCCGGTCTTGTAGTCTGTCACTTTCACGTAAACCATATCTTCATCCTCGCAGGTATCGATCCGGTCGATCTTTCCGCTTCCGAAATTCATTTCATATCCGCTCGGTTCAAAATCCCCTTTTTCCATCTGCCTGGTCAGCGCCCACACCGAACGACGGATCAGCTGTTTGATGCGCACGATCATATACTCATTGCGGGCAGTACTGTAGAGTACCGTATTTCCGTAGTCTTTGATACTTTCCTCCACACTCTCCTCGATCATGGCATCTCTCTGCACCTCTTCCAGTTTCGGCCATGGCATCCGCTTTTCCTGCGCCTTTCTTGCAAACCGCTCCATGGACTGATGGGCAATATTTCCCAGATCCATCGCCTCAAACTCATATCGCTCCCGATCCGAAAGATGCAGTCCATAAGTCAGAAAATGCGCATAGGCACAGGCCGAGAACCGCTCCATCCTTGTAACACTGAACTGCTTTTTCTCCCCGTATAATTCTGCTGCTTCTTCTCCTGTAAGCGCATCCGGTTTCTTTTTGAAAAATCCTGCATCCAGAATTCTGTCCACTTTCTGCCCTTCATTCTGCCGATACCAGGTATAGAGTTCTTTCCAGGATTCATCCACACCCAGATACCGGTCCCGAACTCCGCGGATCACAAATTCCAGCCCTTCTCCCGGAGTCAGCTCCCTCTGTGTCATGAGAAGCGCCTCTTCTTCTGTAACAACAAGCTTCGGAAACAGTTTTTTCAAATCCCAGACCAGATACGCCGGACGCAATGTTTTTCCGTCAGACGAAACCTTACTATATGAAATATGAAGAAACTCTTCCGGTTTGGTCAGATTCATATACAGATAAAATTTCTGAATATACGTCTTTTCTTTTGCGCCCGGAGAAAGTGCCTGCTTTTCTTTCTGAAACCATTCCCGGTCCCGTTCGGTAAGCAGTCCTCCCTGCCCCATATTTCCCGGAAGCAGGGTATCATTCGCCCCCACAAAAAACAGGGCTTTCAGATTGCTTTTCAGACGGGTTCTCTGCACATCTCCAATCACAACCTGATCCATACCCGGCGGGATCACACCGACTTTTGCCTCTTCCAGTCCTGCATCCAGAAGCTCACAGTACTCTTTCAGAGAAATCCCCTCGTCTCCCAAAAGTTCTGCAAATTTGTCAAACAATTCCAACACAATGCGATAGATCTGTGCGTACTCTTTCGCCAGTGCCAGCTCTTTCTTTTCCGCAAAACAGTTTTCCATCACTTTCAGCTTCTCCTGAATCTGATTTCCCACAAAGAAGCGATACACTGCTTCACAAATATCGCGCACTGTCTTTTTTCGCTGTTTCAAAACAAAGACAAGTGACTCTGTCATTTCTACAAACCGGACGCGCAGACCATTTAGTACTGCCAGCTCTTCTTCATCAGCCGAACTTGTCTTTCTCGCCCAGACTGCCTGCCATTTTTTATAGCCTCTTAAGCCCACTGCTACCACATAATTTTCCAGACGATCGATCTCATCTCTTGTAAATTCCGTAAATCCGGTCCTTAGAAAACGGAACACACTCTCATAGGAAAAGTCCTGCTCCACCATGGACAGGACACTCCTCACATATTCTACAAATGCATTCAAAAGAATACTCTTTTTGTAGTCCATAAACACCGGAATCTGATACTCTGTGCATGCTCTCTCCAGATGATCTGCATATGTTCCCATATCACTGCAGATTACTGCAATATCCCGGTAGTGGTATCCTTTTTCCCGCACCAGTCTGCGGATCTTCTGTGCAGTCAGCTTTGCCTCCATATCCGGACTGCCCGCTGCATACACCGAAAGATGATCTGTTTCATCCGGATACTGTTTTCTGGAATAGCGGAACAACTCAGATTCCAGAAAGCCAAGCTCCGGATTGCTGCGAAACCGGTAAACCGGCTTGTCATACAAATAAATTGGATCGGCAATTTCTATTTTTCGCTCTCCTGCAATCTGTACCAGACCCGTCACCATCTGCTTACTGAGTGCAAACAACTGATACGGATGCGTATACCGAAACGCATCCTCCCTTCCATCCATCTCGACTGTTACTAAAACTTCTTTGCAAATGCTCATCAGCTCTCCAAGAAGCCGATTCTGCACTGGTGTAAATCCGGTAAATCCATCCAGTGCGATCACACTGTTTTTCAAAATCTCCGACTTTGCCACCATCTGACTGAGCACATCCAGCAGTTCTTCTTTTGTAATATATTTTTCTGCAAGAAACTGCTCGAACCCCTCGTATATCATGCGGATATCTGACAGCTTATAATATAGAAAACTTTCTTCATCCAGATTTTCCATCAGCACATCCAGCTCTTCGAATCCGACTCCATACTGTGTAAACTCAGAGATCACCGACTTGACCTCACTGATGTATCCCTGCTTTTTCAAGTTCCCTTTTAATACCATCAGATGATCTTCGTATTGTCCGGCGATTTTCCGAAGAATCAGATTCTTTCCTTCATCATCCAGAACCTGTCCTCTCGACTGTCCCACTTCCTCAAAAATGCGGTGTGCCATTCGTCCAAAACTTAAAACATCGATATTCATGATCCCGTGATTCGGGTGCAGTATGCACAGATCCTGCTGCGTCTGCATCGTAAACTGTTCCGGCACGATGACCAGATAGTTTATTTCCGGATGTTTCATTGACTCCTGAATGATCTTTTCATATAAATAATGCGATTTTCCCGCACCTGAATTTCCTAAAATAAATTGAAGCATGCTGTGTCCTTTCTTGTCCATTTCTCCTGTTTGTCTTATTGTAGCAGACCTGTACTCCTGCTTCTAGTCTGAATTAAAAAATCTCCGGGCTGCCCCGAAGATTTTCTGTTCTTTCTATTTTCTTTTTTCAACCGCCAGGATCACAGTCATGGAAAGGAGTGCCAGAATACAGTACGGTGCCGGATTCGCCGCATCTCCTGTTACAACTCCGGTTCCTGACGGACGTCCGGTTGGGATGTTTTCTGCCGGAGTTTCTGGTTTTTCCTCCCACTCACTTTTGGGATGGATTTCGATCTCATATACAGGCATTCCTTGTTCCAACACCGGTACTGCGACCAAAAACGGAGCCACTGCAAAAAATCCTTCCTCCGCAGAATATCGCTCTGTCTGACCAATAAGATATAACCCCTCTTTCAAATTGGAAAATACAAGTTTTCCATTTTTATCCGTCTCCCGATTCACGCCTTTCAGCTTTTGCTCTTTTGCATACTTCCACAACAATTCTGCATTCTCCCGCTGTCCGGAGGCAGAAGAATCATTCAGCACAACCTGTGCTCTTCTGAATTCATCTGTCAGTTCCCAGCCATTTTCTGTTGAATTTCCAACCTGATACAATGCGAACTTTGCTCCTTCAAAAACAACTTCTTTCTGGTGCATCAACGTTCCTTTGCATAGGATTTCTATCCGTCCTGTTTCCTGCGCATGAACTGCTCTTGTTCCGAATATCCCCATACAGACCAAAACTGCGATGCAAACCAGCACTCTGAATCTAATGTCTGCGCCTTTTCTCATTCTTTTTTCTCCTCTTCTGCTTCTTTGGCTGCGTTCTCAAACTGATCAGCTTCATCGTTCCCCAGATCAATCCCAGACAGATCAAACCGATCAGCAATATTTTCAGATGCAACGGCATCCTGGCTTTCTGTGCCATTGCCTGCTCTTCAATCTTCTCTTCATACGGAATTCTGTGTCCCCGCACTAAGAGCCGATGAGTATTGACAGAATACGGGGTACACGTAACCAAAGTCATCAGATCCTGCCCCTGCTCAATTTTCAACGCATCGATCTGCGTTGGCAGAACCGTCAAAATCTGATCTACTTCATATGCCAGTGTTTCATGCATGACTTTGACAAAGAAGACATCGCCCACCTCCAGCTGATCCAAATCTGTAAACAGCTCCGCCGAAGGCAGCCCCCTGTGCCCGGTCAGGACACTGTGCGTAGAATCTCCTCCAACCGGAAGGGACGTATTTCCTACATGTCCAACTCCACTTTGCAAGACCCGCTCTTCTGTTCCATGATAGATCGGAAGAGTCACGCGGATCTTTGGAATCTTCAAATACCCCATCATCCCGTTTCCATCCAGATCCAATGCATTCAGATACGCTTCATCCTCTGTCTGTGTCCCGTTGGAAAATGGATCTTCGATAGCATTTAACGCTGTAAGTGACGCATTGTATGCTGCTGCCTGCTCCAGGATCTGCCGTTCCTCCTCCGGCTGTATGTCCTGCAGGATCTGTTCATAGGAAGAAACGATCGTCGTTGCATTCTTTTCCTGCAAGTAATTGCTCACAGTCGGGTATAATAATACAGAAAAGCCAAGAAGATAGCCCATGATCCTCAATAATTTCAGTCCTGTCTTTCGCATATCTTATTTCCTTTCCTCTATTATTATGAATATCATGCGGTCAGACTCTGACCGCATGATACTTCTCTTATGAATGTTTACGTTTTTTACTTCTCATTGAACAGATCATCACAACTGCCAGAATGGCAACACCTGCAATTGTGAAGATGACTGCTCCGATACCTCCGGTATTTGGAAGTTCTGTTCCGGATTTATTCTCAACCTCGATTGTCGGAGACTGATCCTTTTTATCAGATGAAACTACAACTACTTTATCATTATATGTATATTTCACCTCATATTTCGTCAGCTTTTCTTTTTCATAAGTTGGTGTGATCTCAATCTTAATCGGACCGGTCAACTTGTTGTATCCATCCGGTGTAGTGGTCTCTTTCAGATAATAGGTACCTGCATCCAATCCTTTGAACTGAATTTTACCAAATGCCGGCGTGATTGCTTCTACCCCTGACTCCTCTGCTTTTGCTTTCCGATAAACTGCTGCGTTTTGACCATCTCCTGCAGACTCCTGTACAACCTTCACTTCGTTCATACAGTCTTTATCTGTATATAGTCTAAATCCAACTCCGCTCAATGGGGATTTTTGTTGATCTGCCATGAAATATTTGTTTACTGTAAAATCAAAGGTATGAACATCTACCACATCCGGAACAGATGGAACTCCAGTAGTTGGATTGGAAGGATCATTGCTATACTCTACCTTCGCCTCATTGGTATTCGGATTCATACCAACAACTGCCTTCTCGTTCACAGTAGCTGTATATTTCACAACAATCGGTTGTCCTACCTGATTTTTGTAGTTGATAAAATTTAAAATTTCAATCGTGATTGCATTCGGATTCTCTAACTCCTGAGTCAGTGTATACTGTGTCTCTGCTGTCAGTGGCTGATCTCCAACCTTAACTTCTGTAATTTTCCCAAATGTCAGTCCTGCTGACAGAGTATCTTTAAATTTGAATACATAGGAGTCATATCCTGTCATATCCGGAACATGAGAAGTCAGTGTATAAGTCACTGTATCTCCGATTGCAGTGCTCTGATCGTCTGCAGTCTTATCTACGACCGGATAAGAACTCTTCATATTGATTGTAACAGCAGGATCTGTGACATTGATCAGCATCGCCGGAGTTGCTACGTCACCTGTAATTCCATCCACGTTGGTTGCCCCTGCGAAATTAAACAGATAAAATCCATATACAAGACCAGGTACCATTGTTGTCGTTTCTGTTGTTGTTGTCGTTGTACCATTCTTGTTATTCGCTAATGTCCAGGCCAAAAGTTCCTGAGACAATGCTTTTCTTGCATCTGGTGCTGTCTGATTGCTGACATACTCATATGCCTTCTGAGAAAAAGCCTCGCCTTCCAGGCCTGCACACCCATATTTTTCATTTGATGTAAAAAATCCTGCGAATTCCTGATTCAGCGTATATGCAACTGCTGTTCCGTTTTTTGTTGCAGCGAAAATCTGATAATATGTCAAGCCCTTGCCTGCAACCGTATTATTGATTGTAACAGTTCCTGTCTCAGCAGCCCTGGTTTCTAATTCTCCTGCTGCCAAAGTTGTCAATGTCATTCCAAACAACATGATTCCTGCCATGATAATTGACAACATACTTTTGATCCATTTCTTTTGTGTTTTCATCTTTTTTCTCCTTTTACCTTTTTTCCGGTCTACCTGTGTGCATTTTACTTTCTTTTTCTATCCCCCTGACTTTCTTTTTTCTTCCTGCTGCAAATTGTAACCGCCAGAACTGCAACACCTGCCAACATGAAGATCCATGCACCGATTCCCCCGGTTCCCGGAAGGAATCCCCAATATTTATTTGTGATCACAACCGAATAAGCATCTTTTCCCCATTCGTATGTGGTCGTATATTTCTTCAAAACACTGCCATCCGGCTTCAGCTCTTCTACGATATATTGATATTTATAAGACGCCAGTACATTCCCCGCACTGTCTGTTTCTACATGATAGACTTCCAGATCCGGAAGGATCGTCTTCCATACGTTCTTTTCCTGATCTTTTCCATTTAAAGTAATGGTATGCGACGGGTCTTCATTGAATGTGGTATCCCAGATCTCCTGTCCGTCTTTTTCGTATTTTCTCGTAATTTTTATCTGAATTTCCTTTGGACGATTTGGATTGGAAAAGTCTTTCCACACTTTCTGAATCGTCAGGAAGAATTTCTCCGCACAAGGATCCTGCATCTCTGGTGTCTCCGGCTTCTCAGTATCTCCATTCTCCATTGTTCGAGTTCCTTCCATCAGAACTGCCGACGCACTTGATTCCCATACGTGCAACTGTTTCTTTTCACTTCCGCTTGCATTGGTCAAATATGCGTCCTGATAGTCTTTATGTCGGCTCATGATCGGGAAATGTGTTACAGTGTAGATATTAAACAGCTTTCCTTCTACTTCTCCCTGTCGAAATTCTGTCTGAAATACTCCCTTTCCTGGTGCTACAGCCTGCTTTAGATCTGCATTTTCCTGCCGGTAGATCTGATAGCTGTTTCCCTGACCAACCACATCAATTTCCTCCTGATAATGGCTGCTTAGTTCCATCTGACCAATAAACTCTCCAATTTTTCCGGAAGCACCACGAACCTCATCGGCCTGGATCATCTGATTCTGGATCACATAGCCTTCCTGATCCAATCCAATAAATCCTCCGGCGATTCCCTTCGCACCCTGTCCATCTCGATCGAACTCTGCATTTCCTCCATACACATCATATCCGTATGAAACTCCCTGAATACTGCTTTCTGTAATTTTCGTTCGATTGGCTTTGATCAGATTAATCTGTAAATTGGAATTGTCCTTCACACCATCCGGTGAGCATGGAAGCTTCACAGTCGAATCCCCGATCGTTATGATCGCAACATCGTCTCCTCCTTCATTTGGGTCTGCCCGATTCAGCGCAACGCTGATCTCCAGTCCAAGCAGCGTCACTCCCAGTGTCTTTCCATCTGCCAAAAGTTGAATTTTCAGCAAGCCGCCAAGTCCTACATTGATTACACCCAAATCCTGCAGATTCCCTATATAAAGAATCTCCAAAAGTTTATTCACGATTTGCAGTACGGCATTTAGTACTACAGAATTGGCTTCTGCTTCTACCAAATACGCCATGGTTGTTTTTCCGGCAAAACCTCCGGCGATCTCCTCACTGGAAACTTTTTTGATATTGTTCACATGACAGTCCCGAATTCTTCCAAGATCTGCAAGCCCTGTAAAACCTCCGGCAATCTCTTCTGAGCCGCCCTGTCCGTTTACTGTAAAACCTGCCGGGATTCCGATGACACGGCAAGATTCAATCGTAGAACCACAGACATCCAGAACTCCGGCTGTCACTCCCAAAATACCTCCTGCGACATTCGCAGAATCAATGTCCACTGTTCCGCTTTTTCCCAAGTGTCCGGCAAAGCCTCCGGCATAGTTTGGAGCATGAATCTGATTGATTCCCTGTGCTTCACAATTCTTTACGCTTCCGTTTAATACTGCTCCTGCAAATCCTCCCGCACTTCCACTGTATACAATGGATTCCTGCTGTCCAAATTTTTCTTCCCGATCTGCTGATACGGAAATTCCTTCTCCGGAAGCAGTCACTTCTGCCTCATAAATATAACTTCTAAATGCATCCAGCACACTGATATTTCCGGCTGTGATCAGACCTAAAATTCCAGTCTTGTGATCATCGGAAAGAGAAGCTGCGCTTGCCACATCCGAAAGTCCTACAAATCCGCCGGCATAATACCCTCCGGCCACTTTCTGCAATCCAGATACGTGAATGCCTTTTTGCTCTGCCGGATCTCCAAGAACAGCTCCTGTGATCTCGCCGGCAAATCCTCCCGCATAATCCGGTGTTTGCTGCGAATAGTATCCATCTACTTTCAACCCATCCGCCACACCGTTTACTTGTGCATAATGTACGGTAGAAACCGTTGCCTGAAGTACTTTGGCCAGATTGTCTACGTCTTTTAAAAGGACATCCAAAATTCCACCGATCAGACCCGCTGTATTGCCTGTACTTACATCTGCAACGGATCCCGGATCAATCTTTCCGACAAATCCGCCAACTGCATTTCCACCTTTGACAGAACGCACTGCATCCGCCTTACAAGGAGACTCCTGCGTTCCCCAAATTTGTCCTCCGATCACAACGCCTGCAAATCCGCCGGCATTTCCCTGTCCCATTTGATATGCAGTTCCAAACGCTTCTACATTCACTCCAGAACGATATCCCGATACCGACGCTTTCTTTACAACCGGAACAAACACCTCCACTGCTTTGAGCAAATCTCCCAAGCCAAGATCCAAAAGGCCCAGTAAGGAAACACTTCCAAACTGTGCGGCTCCTCCCGTCAGCATTTCTCCGGAAAAACCTCCGGAACTGCGCATCGCAGACACCTTCTTGAGATCTTCTACCTGCGCGTCAGTGACCGTTCCACCTTTCATTCTTCCGTTGTAGCCTCCGGCACATCCAGAATCCGCCTGAATGCCCTGCTCCAACTCAGACCGGTCTCTTCCGGCTTTTACCTGAAATCCATAGGTATACTGCTCCAGCATTGCCTGCAGCTGTTCTTCGGTCTCTACTTTCTGAACCCATTCTCCATAGGTCTTGTCACTTCCTACATACTCTACCCATGCATTCCATGTTGCAATATCCAAAAATTTCAATGGTCCATACACTGCCGTATGTTCTTCTGTGGGGTACATTGCGTTCAAAATTCCAAGCACATTTCCCACTTTTATAAGACCATCCAGGATCTCTACGCTTCCAAGCTCTGCCGTGGATGCACATTCCATGAAACCTGTGAATCCTCCGGCATACTCATATCCATAAACCGAACGCAGCCGGATCGCCGAACACGCTGTCTGCTCTCCTGTGTAGGCTGCCCCTTTCCAGTCTCTTGCATCATTTCCCCAGATATGTCCACCGGCATTATGCCCTGCATAACCTCCGGCCATTCCCCGGAATACCGCCCGATCCGATGCTGCATCTGCACGTACTGCACCACCACACGGAACACAGGATGTATGGCTGTTTCTGATCGTCGGAACAAACGTCTGACCCAGACTCAGCAGCCCATCTACATTCAGCAAATGTGTCAGTAAGTCGCCTCCTGTCTTGTCTAACAAGGAAGCAACATCTCCCGGCTGCAATTCTCCTACATAGCCACCGGCTGTCTCTTGTCCGATGATATACTCAAAGTTTTCCACATGAGAATTCTGAATATGTCCTCCGTTGATCAGTCCCGCATAACCACCGGCATAACCAATCCTTCCCGTACTGTCTTCTCCACTGGCTTTCACGCTAAATCCACCTGGTTTTCCATAAACCGGTGAAAATTCAATCACCGAGACAACCACCGACAATGCAGATAACACATCTGTAAGCTGAAGGCTCTGTCCCAGAAGTTCCAGTCCGCTTCCAAGAGAAGCTGCACTTCCGATATCCATAAATCCGATGCATCCACCGGCATATTTCGGTGCGGTCACCGCATATACGCTGCTTGCATCAAAGTACGATGGGGCATTGTTGTTTTCCAGCTCTTTTGGCGGCACAACCTTTGTGTGCTTCAGTCCATCCACTGCGGAACGTGAAACTTGAACCCCGCTTCCCCAACCGATCAGCCCTCCTGCACTTCCAGAATGGCTGTCTGTCTCTTTTGTTTTTTCTGCGAATACGGTAAACCCTGTCTCAGAATGGACACCTGCCGCCGTGATGATTGGAATATACGCATTCACAACACTCAACAGATCGCTGATAGAAATATTCAATCCTTTGATTCCGCCAAGAAGACTCAGACCTCCGCTCTCCGCAAGACCCCCGGAATATGCCTTTCCGGCAAATCCTCCGGCGTAATAAGTTCCTTTTACCGATTCCAGCTGATAGACTGCATACGGCTTCTCAAGACCACTGTTATTTACCGTTCCACTCTGCATGTCTCCCAGAAAACCTCCGGCAACAGCTGCCTCCGCCTGAGCTCCTCCTGCATTGGAAACATAAAAAACCGTACAGGAGTTATACTCCGGAATCAAATACGCCGCTGCACTGAGCAGATGATCAATGCTCAAAATTCCAGGAAGCTTCACTTCACTTCCTGCCCCCTGATCTGCCAGAGATGCAAGGCCTCCAGTTTTCGAAATTCCGCAAAAACCACCCACAGCTCCATCTTCCAGATCTGCATGAACAACTTTCAGATTACGGACCGTACAATTTGCTGCTTCTGCACTTCCACTCTCACCTAAAAATCCACCGGCTGCAAATTGATCCTTCGCCCCTGCCTTATTGGTACCTGCTGCTGTCACTTCAAATCCAGATGCGATTCCTTCCACACTGCTGTTGTCTACTTTCAGGACAACTCCCTGTGCCAGGGAAAGCAGACTGCTGATCTTCAATAAATTAAGTCCTAAAAGATCCAGTCCTCCACTGTTGACCAGACTTCCGGTTCCGGCGCTTCCGGCAAATCCACCGGCAAGATTCTTTGCAGATACACTGCCAAGATTCTTTACGGTTACATTCGTGATATTTCCACCGATCCCCTGTCCGACTGCTCCTCCTGCGTAATCTCCTTTTGCAGAGACACTGTATCCGGCCGCTTCTCCCTGCACCGTCACATCTTGAATGGAAAATGGAAGATAATCCCCAATTCCAAGTGTCGTATCCAGGATTCCTCCGGCACTTGCTGTGCCCGCATATCCGATCACGCCGCCTGCATATCCTTGTTCCACTTGAATCTGTTGCAGGTTCAGAACTGTATTTACTGCACCGGTTCCCGCATAATTCACTTTTCCTCTTGCAAATGGACGCAATTCCTGTACATTTTCCAGTGAAGATGACAAAATCTTACATCCGTCTCCTCTTCCGGCGATTCCACCTGCATATTGAGAGGCATGAAGCTGAAGACCTTTTTCACTTCCCTGTACCGTACATCCTAAAATTTCTGACGGCTTAATTCCAACAAGAGATAACAGTGCTGCTTCTTTTTCTGCATTTCCGCCTAATATGGTTCCCAGCCCTTCTTTGATCACATTGAGCAGGTTATTCTGACTGCTTCCAAAATATTGTTCCAGAGAAATCGCCGTTCCAAGGGATGCAAATCCGGTAAAGCCACCTGCATACTCCTGTTCCGCATGTACCTGTTCCACGCCGGATACGCTGCAGTCAACCGCATAACTGTTTGCCATACTTCCGGTAAAACCACCCGCAAAATTCTCAGCCGAAATTCCTGACACGCCTGTCACCGTTGAACCTGCTGTCACAGACTGGATCATCAATCCATCCACCAGATTCACCCCAAGATCATGAAGCGCTCCTTTGATCTCTGCATTGGCTGTAATCCCGGAAAAACCACCGGCGAATACCTTTCCCTGTATCTGCAGATTCTCTGCTGATACCGAAGAATTTGTAATATAACTTCCGGTCTGCTTTCCGACAAATCCACCATTATAGCTGGTCGTCTTCTCACCTAACTGTCCGAATCCCGAAGCATATGTCACATGACACCCGTCGATCACCGGATTGTAATAGCCAACCGGAATCAACTGCTTCACATTCAATAAATTCCCATCCAACAGAATCGTAATCAGATCTCCCAGACCCACAAACGGAAGCACATTTAATAACCTCTCCAATAATGTGGTAATTCCATCCAGCAGTCCACTCAGTCCTTCATACTGGGTCATTCCTTCTACATTTCCTGCAAATCCACCGGTAATGTCCTTTACATTTCCTATGGAAAGATTCTTTACTTCACAGCCGGAAATCTGAACTTCTCCGTATACTCGTCCGACAAATCCGCCGGCTGCAAAATACGAAGGATCCTTTCCAGCAATGTTCGTCAGATTCATTAACAACTCTGACAAAGATCCCAGACCTACAAGATCCAGGATGGGCTTTAACAACAGTCCCAACAGATCACCCAACAGACCGACCAGCCCCTCAATCAGCGAGGTGTTATCTTTGATCTTTGTACTGTTATTCTGAACGTGTACTGTATCCAGCGTGAGATTCGACACAGAAACCAGACCTGCAGACCTCACATAATCTGCTCTCTCACAGGCAATGGTTCCGAAAAAACCGATTCCCATATTTTTTTCCATGTCCAGATCTCCGTTTTGTACCACTTCTATATTGGATATGGTCGGATTGACACCTGGCTGCATATTCAGCCGTCCTTCCATCTTTCCGGAAAACATCAATGGCGTCCAGGCAACACCTGCCAGATCGATGTCACGGAAGATGATGTATTTCTCACTCCGGCTGTAATGATGTCCGGAATCTTCAATGTCCATATTCGGATCAATTTCCCCGGTTTTCTGATTCACTCCACATCTTCCGGTCAACGCTCCTGAAGCATGCTCCAACTCCTGAAATCCATATTCTTTTTTTCCATTCTGATCCTGCAAAAGATCTGCATCTCCGCCATAGAGCATAATGGGATTCCCTTGCTTGTCCTTATCTACCTCCCATGTAAACCCATGCAGTTTTGCCTGATATACCGCTGTATATACCTTTTTATCAGAACCTATCGCCTGGAGCTGTTCTTTATTTCCGATCAGAATAAATTCTTCTCCATGTTCATCAGTATAGATGACTTGTCCCTGGAATGTTCTTCCATCCTGTGCTGAAGCAAGGGTCTGTACTTTCGACTCTGGCATCTCTGTCGTAAAATGTCTGGAAATCACATATTGATGGAAGTGACTGTATGTAACGTATTGATCCCCGCTGGGCGGAAACACCAGATTTCCGGTTCCAAAAAGTTCCGGGTCATAATCGTTGCTCATGATCGGTTCCTGTTCCGCCGTCTCCAGCCCCATCGTCATCAATTGATAGAAATGATAGAGATATACCGTATCTGTCTCTTCCTGATACACAACCGGTTCCGTTGGTGTCTCATTCCCGATAAAATTGCCGCAAAAACCTGCCGGCAGCTGCCAGATATCGTTCGGATCCCAGACAATATCATTCATCATCTGATAGGTTCCGTCTACTGCATATGTAACACTCTGTCCTTCTAATACAAGCGGTTCGCCCTGACCAAAGGTCTCCTCCTTTATGTCTCCTGTTCGGATTTCCTGTCCGCTTCCGACCGCTTTTAACTGTTCCCGGTTATATAATTTGATTACTCCGTTTTCCAATAGTTCTGTATGGAAATTTTCTTCCTGCGGCGCAGCTTTCTCCGAATCCATCACGGACTCCCCTTGTCCGGTAGTTTTTATCTGCGATTCCCCATATGTTTCTTTTGTCTCTCCTGCATATACAGGAACGCTTTGAAACAGGACTGCAATACACAAAAGCCATGCGATCCACTGTCTGCACACTTTTCGATATTTCTTCTTTGACATATCCAAACTCCTCATTCGATCTCTTTTCATTCCTCAATATCTATGTCTAAAATCTCTGCTTTTTCGACACAGCGCAAAAAATCTGTCGATAACATCGAGTATTATACCACTTTCATTTTTATTATCAATACATTTTCCTGTTTTCATTCTTTTTTTCTGCTTTTTTCTTCTTTTTTATTCCCCCCCCCCGCATATTTTTCGCATTTTTCTTTAATTTGTCAGACATTTTTTACTTTTTTTCTATATAAAACGAAAAAAGCAGCTGTAAATAGCCGCTTTTTCATCTATACTTATTTTTCTATCCTCATCTTTCCTTTACAGATGAGCTGCGTCATCGTTCCCATCGGGCAATATACGCACCAGGAGCGTGGCTTAAACAAAAGCATGGTCCAAACCCAAGCACTGTAGAAGTCAGCATCACACTGTAAAATCCAAATGCGAACTGCGCGATTCCCGGCGAAACATTCACGCCATGATACGCCCAGTTCCACGGAAGCTTCCAGGTCCATAACAAGGTAACTGCCTGATGCAGACTTTCTACTCCTGAAAACACAAGATACGTCGTCCACAGCATTTGAAAAAACATCGCAAAAAAGAAAATCAGAAATCCATAACGGAACGCTTTGCTTTTCATCCATTTAGGAACATCCTTCCTGCGGGATAACCCAAATCTGCCTCCGATCAGCTCAAACAGCTGTCCTCTTCCGCAATAACGATTGCAGTACCCCTTGTTCCCCTTCACAATTGCAATGATCAGCGGAATAAAAAAGCATAACAGTCCCAGCCACGCAAATAGAATCTGAAAAAATCCCAACACCAGATACATCAGAGAAGCAATCCACAAATAATCATACCAACTCTTTTTCATTCTGCCGCCTCCTGAATTGAAATAACCGTTGCCGGACACGCTTTTACACACTTTCCGCAGCCAACACATTTTTCCTGATCCACCACTGCCATCACTCCATGAAATATCTGAATTGCCGACATCGGACATACCTTGACACAGCATCCGCAGGCAACACAATCCCTTTCTTCCACATGGGCTTTTCTCTTTTTTCGTTTTACCTGATTCATAAGAATCCTCCTAAAAATAATATAGAGTCAGCAGACAAATTTGTTTTCTTTGTCTGCTGACTCTGTCATTATATAAGATACATATGTTGTTTTCTGTGATATTATCACGCAGGCTTCTACTGATACCACCTCATGGACTCATTCTTCCAGCCATTCGAAGGCTGTGTCAAACCATCCCGCCACATGTGGATTCAGATGTTCTCCTCTTACCTTCGTCTGTTCATTTGCAAGTGACAGCCCATGACATCCTCTGTGATACATATGGCACTCCGAATCTACTCCATGCCTCAACAATGCCTGGGCAAACAGTAATGCATTCTCTGCCGGAACCGTTCCGTCTGTATTCGTATGCCAGATAAATGTCCTCGGCGTCTGTTCTGTCACAAGATTCTGCGCACCTTGCCACGCTTCTTCAACACTGATTCTTCTCCGTATGTCATCCTCTTTCGGCCATCCTGCCCTGAAGTCGATCACGGGATAACACAAGATCATGGCTTGTACCTGCATTTGTTTCTGGCTGTATCCTGTCTTTTTTATAAACCAGTCCTGCTGATAAAATCCGCTGTAAAGCGCACACAGATTTCCGCCTGCCGAACATCCCAGGATCGTGATCTGCTCTCCGTCCACATTCCATACCTCCTGATGTTCCTTCACATATGCAACCGCTTTCGCAAGATCCATCTGCGGATATGGAAGAAGACCTTTCGTTTCATTCTCTTCCAGGACTGCATATTCCAGAATAAATGCCTGATACCCTCTTTTCAAAAATTCCAATGCGATCGGTTCGCTCTCTCTGTCTGACTGATATTCATATCCGCCACCCGGACAAATGATCACTGCCGGACGCCGACGCGCAGGGACTCCTTCCAGATTGTTCTGCACGTAGGTTGTCAGAATTGTATCCCTTGTTCCGTATCCACTGTTTCCAAGATTGATTTTTTCATGCAGCATAGGTATTTCTCTCCTTTTTTCTCTTCTGCAAACATTATAGACATATCTTTCTGTTTCTGACAACCATTTTTGTTATCCCCTCGGCCAAACTCTTTATAAAATAGACATGAACCACTCAACTGTCTTTGGATCATAGTGGGAGAAGAATAAGCTCTCACCGCCATCCAGTGCTTCAATTGCAGCCATATCCTCCGCGGTCAGTGTAAAATCAAACACATCGATGTTCTGTTTCATTCTTTCTTTGTGAACAGATTTCGGGATGACTACAACGTCACTCTGCAGTAGAAATCGAAGGGCAGTCTGCGCCGCTGTTTTCTCATATTTCTTTCCGATTTCTGTAAGAACAGGGTTTGTAAACAGTCCATTTTTACCTTCTGCAAATGGTCCCCATGACTCAATCTGGCAGCCATATTTCTGCATGTATTCTCTTGCAGTCTTCTGCTGCTGGAATACATGAGTTTCAACCTGATTGACCGCAGGCTTGATTTCTGAAAAATGTTCAAGATCAAGATATCTGTCCGGACCAAAATTGGATACACCTATGGCACGTATTTTTCCGGCTTTATAAAATTCTTCCATTGCACGATAAGTTCCATAATAGTCACCGAACGGCTGATGGATCAAAAGCAGATCCAGATAATCGGTACGCAGTTTTTTCAGAGACTCTTCAATAGAAGCTTTGGCTTTCTCATATCCTGCATTTGTAATCCATACTTTTGTTGTAAGGAAAAATTCTTCCCTCGGCAGTCCACATTCAGCCAACGCGTCACCAACCCCTGACTCATTTTGATATGCCTGAGCTGTATCGATGCTTCTGTATCCCGTTTCAATTGCATCAAGGACACATCTCTTCGTATCTTCCAGAGCTGTCTGATAGACACCATATCCTAATTTGGGCATTTTGATTCCGTTATTTAAAGTTACATATTCCATAAATAATACCTCCTTTTATGAAAAGTGCTTTTTCTTTACAAGTGATACTTTACTTGATAATACGGAAAATGTACAATATTTATATCGAAATCTGCTTTTCAGAAATCGAAAAGTGAATTTAAATTTTAAAAAATCCGAGGTGATAGTATGTTAGATCTGAATGAACTGGAACAGTTGATTGCTTTTGCAGATACGGGAACTTTGTCAAAGGTGGCAGAAGCATTCCATATTTCCACCCCATCAGTCACCCGTTCTATGAAAAACATAGAAGAAGAATTTGGTGTTTTCCTGTTTCACCGGACCAAAAATCGAATTGAGTTAAATGAAACCGGAAAGGTTGCTGTGGAATGTGCCAGAAAGCTTTTGGAAGAAGCCGATCATGCAGTTCAAAGAGTAAGAACGTATGATGCCAAACTAAAAACAATTACTGTAAAATCCTGTGCGCCTGCGCCACTATGGAAGCTTCTTATGCAGTTAAACAGCCAATATCCGGAAATGACAATCTCTTCCGGTATATGCCAGAATGCCGAAGTTTTAGAAGCATTGCACCATCACAAATGCGAACTGGCGATCCTGCCTTTTCTGATTCATGACAAACACTTTGTTTCAAAAGAATATATGAAGGAAAAACTATTTGTCTGTGTCCCGAAGAATCATGAACTTGCAGGATATAAAAAGCTGTCATTTAAGGATATTAATGGCTTCAACTTTCTTCTGCATTCAGAACTTGGGTTCTGGGATGCAATCTGCCGTGAAAAAATGCCTGCATCTAAATTTCTTGTACAGACGGATGAATTCACAATGAACGAACTGGTGAGATCCTCATCGCTGCCATGTTTTATAACAGATGTTGTAATGTCAGACAGGTTTACAGATACAGCCGGGAGAGTCGCGATTCCTGTGACTGATCCGGAAGTAAATGTAACATTTTACCTTGTAGTGAGAAAAGACAGTAAATATCAGGCTTTATTGCCAAAAATAAGGAGATGAGAATATGATCGAGACAAGACTTATGCAGTATTTTCTGGCAGTTGCAAAAGAACAGAATATCACAAAAGCAGCAAAAGTGCTGCACATCACACAGCCTACTTTAAGCCGGCAAATGGCTATGCTTGAAAAGGAAATAGGAGCCACACTTTTTATAAAGGGAAGCAGACCACTTTCTCTTACCAATGAAGGATATCTTTTAAGACGCCGGGCAGAAGAGGTTTTAGATCTTCTTGCAAAGACAGAAGCTGAAGTCAGCTGTGGTAAGGAAGAACTGGAAGGAACAGTGACCATTGGCTGCGGAGAAATTGCAGCAGTCCAATATCTGGCGAAAATTATTGAAAAATTTCACGAAATCCACCCCCTGGTTGTTTTTGATATCTATACGGCCAATGCAGATCAAATTCGCCAGCGGATGGATGAAGGACTGTCGGATATCGGGCTTTTACTGGAACCGTCAGACATCGAACAGTACGAATATATCCGCATGCCTGTGACGGAAAAATGGGCAGCAATTGTTCCATCAGGTGTTCCGCTGTCGAAAAGAAACTCTGTCACAGCAGAAGAACTTGCAAAAGTCCCGGTCATTATGCCAAGCCGAAAAAAAGTGCACGCAGAGGTTGCAAACTGGTTCGGCAAACATTATGAGCATCTTAACATAGCTGCTGTGAGCAACTTAAGTACAAACTCCGCTCTTCTTGTTGAAGCAGGACTTGGTTATGCACTGACCATTGAAGGCGCACTGCCATTTCTTAAAGAATCCAGAATCCGCATGATACCGCTGTCGCCTGAACTGACTGCAACTTCTGTCCTTGCCTGGAAAAGACAGCTGCCTTTTTCTTCGGCAACAGAACATTTTCTGGAATTTTTCAGAAAGGAAGCCGAAGATCAATAAACGATCATGTTTTTTAAGCATGAACCTCATATAAAAAACAGGTATTCGACATATAAAAGCATCGACTTTATAATAACTATATCGGAGATCATCCGAAAAGAAAGAAGGTGCTTTAATACGTATGAAAACAATTATTATTTGGAAGTCGAAAGTGGCTTTATGCCAAAGATTCAACCATTGAACATCGATCTAACTGAGTATGATACCGTAATTCTTGGTGCACCCGTCTGGTGGTATGCCTTTGCTCCGGCAATGAAGACATTTCTGCATGATACTGATTTATCCGGAAAAACTGTCTATCCTTTTGCAACAAATGGAGGCTGGCTTGGCCATACTTTCCAAGATTTTGTAAAAGAATGTCCGGGGGCACAGGTCATGCAAGGCTGTAATATCCGTTTTAATGAAGATAAACTGCTCACACCAGAATCAGATATCATGACCTGGATCAAAAAAATACAATAATCGAAAGGAAGTTTCTAAAACGGAAAAAATTGTACAGACAGCAGGAAGAAATGCACTTGGCAAATTTGCGCCGGAATTTGCACATTACAATGATGATATTTTATTTGGAGAAAACTGGAATAAGAAGGCTGGTATCAGGAAGAAGGGCACGATCCCGTCAGCCTTGTTCCTGGAACGATAATCACGATTCCTGCCAATGTAAAGCACTGGCATGGTGCGAAAAAAGACAGTTGGTTCTCTCATCTGACATTTGAACCGACAGGGGAAGAAAGCTCAAATGAGTGGTGTGAACCGGTCAGTGATGACGAATATAACAGATTATGATATTGAAATATTCATTAAAGAGGATGCAGCTGCTGCCCGCACTGTATCCTCTTTAAACTGTTGAGGACCGATTTCTTTCAGTCTGTTTTGTTTCAAAAACGCTGAAAGATTTCCAGCAATTCCGGATCTTCATAATGTTTTCCGCTGACCGCATTGTACAGATCGAGCAGATCTTTCCTGTCACTGTAGAGCATGGCAAAAATCCTCGATTTGTACAGTCTGTTTACGGGCTGCATCTGTGTTGTCTGGTTCATATAAATACCTCCTTGAATGAAAATAGCTGCAGGAGGCTTTCCAATACGGCATCTTTCTCTCAAACCTCTCTGCTGTTTTAGATTGAAATCAAAGCATAGAGATCTTCCGATATGCTATAAGAATAAAAGATGCGGTATCGTTCCGCTTAGAAAACCAGAATTTTATGCTTTTCTGCATTATAGCACGATTATCAGAAAAGAGAAAGGTAAAACTCTCTTTCGCACATTTTAAATTATACGTCCAGCTCCATCACGACATGCAGGATCCCCTCTTCATAGAAATCATCGGATATCGTTTTAAACCCGAATTTTTCATAAAACCCGACTGCATATTTCTGTGCATCCATGACAATTTTCTTACATTTCATATTTTCTTTGATCGCCTTTAAACTTTGTTCTAATAAGTCTCTTCCTGTGCCGTTTCCGTGTTGTAAAGTCAATACTCTCCCAATCCTGACAATATCCCCATCGTTTTCCTGATAAAACGCACGAAGATATGCAATCACTTTCTTATCTTCTGTAAAAAAGCAGTGCAGACTTTTATAATCAATGTCATCCATGTCCTGATAATTGATCTCTTGCTCCATAATAAAAATTTCTGCTCTTGCTTTTAATATTTCATATAATTCAGTTGTTGTTAATTCCTGAAACTTTTTCACCGTTAATTTCATTTTTTCACCTGTTTCCTATAGAGTCTTTTCTATTATCTGTTTTTTTGTTCACAATCGCAATCTTTATTTTTGTAATTGTTCTACGTAGAAAAAGCAGCTGACCTTCCATCAACTGCTTTCTTCTCCAATCATCATTCTTCTGTTGTTCTTACAGAAGCTCAATCACTCCACTCTTGGACAATGCACCGATATGCTTGTTCGCAATTTCTCCGTTTTTGATCACAAGCAGTGTCGGAATTGTCATGACTCCATATTTCTGTGCCAGTTCCATCTGCTCGTCCACATTAATCTTTCCGACTTTGATGTCATCTCTTTCCTCAGCCACTTCGTCCACGATCGGAGAAAGCATCTGGCATGGTCCGCACCAGTCTGCATAAAAATCTACCAGTACCGGTTTCTCTGATTTTAATACTTCCTGTTCAAAATTATCTTTTGTTAATTTTATAATTGCCATTTTATAAATCCTCCTTCAACTTTCATATGTTCTTAGTATACCACTTTTTTGTGTTTCTTCCGTGACAAAATCACATTTCTCATATTTTTTTCAGAGCTTTTGCATCCAGTACTTCTATATAGCCGCGGGATAATCTCACATACCCTTCTGTCTGAAACTGCTTGAGCAGTCTTGTGACGACTTCTCTTGCCGTTCCCATATCTCTTGCAAGTACATCGTGAGTAATAGAAAATTTCTCCTCTCCCGCCAGTGCCATATGTTCCAGGATTGCCCCGGCCAGACGAGACGCTGCATTAGAAAATACATACTGATTGAACAGCCACATCACATCGGAAAAGCGCTCAGATACCATCTCCATCGTGTAATCTTTCACTGCAGTGTTTGTATCATTCAGTTTCTTGTAAATTTCTTTCGGAATCGTATACAGTACCGTGTCCGATTCCATCATCATATCCAACGAAATATCCATTCCCTTTATCATACAGGACGCACTCAGGATACTGACATCTCCCTCCACCAGACGATACAATGTAATCTCTCCACCGCTCGGTGACGTAATATAGACACGGACCTGCCCTTCCTTTACAATCTGTACACCTGCGCAGTCCCCGCCATCGATGTGAAGCAGGACTCCTTTTTCATATTCTTCCAGTGCTGTATGGGTGAGCAGCATCTGTTTTTCCGTTTCTGTCAGGTCTTTCCAGAATGGCAGCACCTGACCGATCCATTCGTTCATAATTCCTCCGTTCATTTACTGCAGATAAGACACTGCAATATTGCGCACCTTCTGTGTCACATAACTGCTGCCGCCTTTTGTCTTTACATCTTCCACCATGCCGACCACTGCGATCTGGTTTGGCATATCTTCTGTTGTCTCACAGATAAACCAGCCTCGCTCCACTCCTGTCGTATCATCCTGGCTTTCCTTAATCTCTGCAGTTCCTGTTTTTCCAAGCATCGTCACTCCATCGATCTTCGCACTGGCTCCTGTTCCACTCGGATTTTCAATTACCGAGAGCAGACTCTGTTTCACAGTCTGTGCTGTCTGTGCACTGACTGCCTGCTCTTTCCAGATTTTTGCAGCAGCGTTTTCTTCATATTTCAAAACTGGCTGAATCATGTTTCCATCATTAACAAACATGGAATACATAGACAGCAGATGGAGCGGATTAACCAGCACCTGTCCCTGCCCGTATCCGGTATCGGCAAGCTGAATTTCCGAATCAATCTTTCCGTCATCATCAAACGTAGATGCCTGCATGGTAAGATCAAATGGAAGTTCTTCTTCAAATCCAAAGGATTTTAATTTTTCTTCCATCGTATCCGCCCCGATTTTCAATGCTTCCCGTGCAAAATAGATATTGTCCGAATATGTCATGGCATTGACCAGATTGACCGTTTCACCGTAATCTGTCAGCGTAGTTACATGATAATCTCCCCAGCTTGCATCTTTCTGCCAGGAAAGCCCTACATATCCTAGATTCTCATCCGGATTGATAATTCCTGCATCCACTCCGACCGCTGCTGTGATTCCCTTAAATGTAGATCCCGGAACCCAGGTGTTGACAAACCGGTTCATCAATGGATTGGATGCATCTTCATTCAGCGCATTCCATCTTGCATCTGACATCCCCAGCACAAATTCATTTGGATCATATCCCGGTGTGCTCACCAATGCCAGCACCTCTCCGGTTTTAGGATTCATGGCTGCCGCCGTTCCCGGATCCTGTGCAAACTGATCATATGCCGTCTTCTGCACCTCGGCATCAATGGTCACACGCACGTCTTTTCCATTCTGTACCGGCTGATATGCCAGCGTCTCGATCGTATTTCCCGTTTCGTCTGCAATAATGATCCGTGTGCCGTCCACCGGACGAAGCTCTTCCTCATAAGCCTGCTCCAGGCCTGATCTTCCGATCACACTGTTTGCGTGATATCCTTTATTTTCCAGTTTTTCCAGATCTTCCGCTGTCACCGCCTGCACATAACCAGTCAGATGCCCTGCCGCAGCGCCAAGCGGATACACGCGATCCTGGGAATCATTTAACATCACTCCGGGAATCGTCAGAAGCTGTGCTTCTTTCTCTTCATTTCCCTTTGCAATCTTCTTGATCGGCACAAAAGAATCATCCTGTACATATGATGCCCCCAGTGCGTTCTGAATCGCCTCTTCTGAAACTTCCAGCATCTGTGCCAGCTTCTTGATTGCTTCCGCTTTTGCTGCATCATCTCCCATTTTCCCCGGCACCAGGCCAACTTCCAGAACTGTTCCATTCCCTGCTAACACTACACCGTTTCTGTCATAAATCGTTCCACGATCGGCACTTTCTGTCTGAATCTGCACTTTATACGAATCCTGAAGGTTGGGAAAGATGATTGTAGAATCCCAGTCAATCTTATACTCTCCATCCTCTTTTTGCAGCGTCATCTCATTATCAAAAGAAATCTCCTCCGCACTGGTTTGCATCGTTTCTGAATATTTTACTGTCACCGGACTCCCTTTGAGTTTCTCCCTTTCCGAGAGCGAAATCTTAATATCTTTTGCCTCGATTCCCTCATAAATATTCTGATTGCGCTCTGTAAATTCTTTTTCTGACACCGTCTCTCTGGTTCTCTCACTTAGCATGGCATACATCTTATCATATTGTCCTTTTTCTACAAGCGCAAAATAATTTTTCACCGTTTCCTGCGGTGTTGCCGTATTTATCAACAGTTTCCATGCCAGAATTCCTCCCCCTGCGAGAATCACAACCGCTCCTGCTGCAATACCACCGATCAAAAATCCTTTTTTATTTTTTCTTTTCTTCATACTGCCTCCAAATATCAATCCTGGATTACAAATAAGCAAAAACACCTTACATGTGGTTTGTTCCAATCATACCACATACAAGGTGTTTTGACACTAGAAAGTTCATTTCTCTTATTCAAATGTAGTCCATATATTACTGTGAACAGTAATCTCCGCATCACAGAATTCCCAGCACATCCAGTGTACTGATCGCTCCGATCGCAGAAATCAGGATCAGTATAATCCCTCCTGTCAGCATGGAAAGTTTCGGTCCTCTTTCCAGAATACGTCCGCTCTCCAAATCCCGATACAATGTAATTTCTTTGCCCTTTTTATAATTGACCGGGGAACTGGAATTATAGCGGCTGCGCATTCTTCTCTCTTTTCCATCCAATGTATATGTCAGGATCGGGTAGTACGATGCGGCCGGTGTAGACCACTTTTTCTTCTGTCCATTCTGCCATTTTAAGACATCTGTAAGAACTGCTTTGATTTCTTCGGTATTTCTTTTTTTGTCTTTTCCATATGATGCACACAGCGCTGCACCTGTAAGGAACATCAATGCTGCCAGAATTGCTGAAACATAGGCGTCTCCATATTGTTTCTGGACAAAAGGCATGGAAATAATCAAAATTCCCGCTCCGATCAAAATCCACGGACCGAATACAGCAGACTTTTCATTCTCTACAATCCGCAGCTGTCCGCCCCGCTCATTGTCCTTGAGGATCCTGACTTCTTCCCCTTCCTGAAACTCATCCACACTCTTGACAGTGGCCTGCTGACGGTGACCATTTTCCACATATTCGATCCTCGTCTCATAATAATTCTGAATCAGAAATCCTTCTTCATCCCGCTTTTCCACATGACTGATCCGAAGAATCTTCCCTGTTCTCTGTGCTTTTTGCTTCTTCATCCGGATACTGCGTCTCAGCCCGCTGGTTCCTGTCACCAGAAGTGCAGCTCCGATCACTACCAGAAATACTGCCTGTATCGTCAATCCTCCAAACATCTCTTTTGCCCTCTTCCTCTCTGAACATATGGCTGCAGCAATTCGATGCACTGCGAAAACTGCCGCATCACCGGAATGTTCTCCTGCGCTGCTTTTTGCTGCTCTTCTTCCGAAAGTTCTGCTTTATGATACCAGATGACCTGCATTCCCGCCTGTTTTGCCCCCTCTATATCATGCCGCAGACTGTCCCCTATAAAAACACAGTCTTCAGGCAGCACCTCTGCTTTTTCTCTGCACAGAGAAAAAATTCGGTAGTCCGGCTTTTCCACACCTGCTTCTTCACTGGTAACAACACCATCGATCCATCTGGTGATTCCGAGCTTTTCTATTTTCTGATATTGGATCTCTGCTGTCATATTCGTACAGATCCCCACATACACGCCCTGTTCCTTCAGCTGCTTCATCACCAGAGAGACCCCTTCTTCCAACGTCATCTGTTTCATCAGTGTATCCCAGTACAGCCTGTACATCTTGTATGCATGCGGAAAAAGCGGCTTTTTCAACATCTCCAGCATACACTGATACCGGATCAGACGATTATGCACTGCCGCACATTCTCTTCCGATCCGCTCCTCTGCCACAACATACGCTTTCGCAAGCTGCCTGTCATATACAGCTCCTGAAATCGACAGATTCTGCAGGCAGTACTCACGTACCGCTTCTTTTGCCAGAATATCTGCCGTTGTATAATCATACAGTGTATCGTCAAGGTCGAAAAAAAACGCTTTTACCATATCTGTTTCCTCTTATTTCTGTCCGTAGTAGGCATTCGCACCATGTTTTCTGTAATAGTGCTTGTCCTGTAATTCCTGCGGCGCAGGCTTCACATCCGGATTGATGATCTCACAGCGTGCCGCCATCTTTGCAACCTCTTCTGCCACTACCGCATTATGAACTGCTTCGTGCGCATCCTTGCCCCATGTAAATACACCGTGATTCTTGCAGAGGACTGCCGGCACCGCCAGATAATCCTTTGCTTTTCTCTCAAATTCATCTGCGATCAGAACACCGGTATTCTTCTCATATGCTTCTTCGATTTCTTCCTTTGTCAGATTCCGCACACATGGAATCTCTCCGTAAATATAGTCCGCGTGCGTTGTTCCATAACATGGAATATCTCTTCCTGCCTGTGCCCAGCTGGTTGCCCATGTGGAATGTGTATGAACCACTCCGCCAATCTTCGGAAACCGGTTGTAAAGAACCACATGTGTCGGCGTATCAGAAGACGGATTGTATCTTCCCTCCACTTTATTTCCATTCAGATCTACCACAACCATATCATCCGGAGTCAGTTTGTCATATTCTACACCGCTTGGCTTGATCACAAACAATCCGCTCTCTCGGTCGATCCCGCTGACATTTCCCCAGGTAAAAGTGACAAGTCCGTATTTTGGAAGCAGCATATTCGCCTCATACACTTCTTTTTTTAACTGTTCCAGCATTTTGCATTTCCTCCCCATCTACTTTTCAAACGTATACATTGCAACTTCATCGATCTCACGGTTCGTAGAAATAAGAACCTCTTCTGTGCCCCGTTCATACTTGAACACATTGGCCGGTCCGCAGTCCCGATCCAGAATCTCAACCTGATACTGCCCTTTTTCCTGCTCCCAGGTAAAGAGAAGAAGGTTTCTCTCTCCTTTTCTGTGTCCGATGATCACTGCCGGCTTGCCAAGCAGTGTCCCGCCATAGATCGCATGTGCAAAATCTGCAGTATCATAAGTATATACCTTCTTGTAGTCTCCATCAATCTTTTTATAGAAATAAATATGTTCCCCATGGAATGGAGAGATCAAAATCAGTTCCTTTTCTCCATCCTGATCCAGATCTACTAGTACAGCATCACTTGCTGCCTCATCCACCAGTTTTTCCACTGTCCAGTCCTGTTCTTCTGATTCCGGCGGTGTAAAACGGTATACACCATCGTCACAGGAAATCAGACACTGCTCCACACCATCTTCTGTCACCTTGTAATATCCATGATTCTTCAGCATATTCTCCCGGATCACCTGCAGACTCAGCTGATGCTCCTCATCAAATCCACTCAGATCATCCGGAAGCACTGCCGCATAAACCTTGCCGGGCATAGACCAGTCATCCTTATATTCATGTCCGGATTTCAGTGCACACGCGATGAGATAATTCACACCGTTTCTTGTCACAATATCAAACCGATGTACGTGCGGAAGATCGACCAGCGTACGGATTTCCCAGATTCCGTCTGGTCCCGGCGATGCAATGATGATCTTTGCCTCCTTGGAATCATTCGGAGAGTAGAATTTGTGCGTTGCCAGAAAAACACCATCACTTCCCGGAACCTGCACCATACTCATGACTCCTCCCGGACCTTCCCATACTGTCTCTTCCTGATTGCCCTCCAGATCAAACAGATAACATGGATCCTGCTTTTCTGCCGCTACCAGAATATGTCTCTTTCCCTGATATGTAAGCGGTGCAATCGAATAACATTTTGTAAGATTTGATATGACTTTTTTACTCACTTTCATGACCTGATCTTCCCTCTCTTTCATTATACGGTCTGCCTGTCCAGAATCTCTGTCATCATCTTCACAGCAAAATCAATATCTTCTTTCCACGCCGGACTGCCTGTATACCAGAATTCCGTCACATAGCGACGCACGCCCAGTTCCCAGGCTTTGCGGATACTGGATTCAAAATCTACATGTCCGGTTCCAAACGGAATCTCCCGAAACTTGCCCGGAACTGTTTCCTTCAGATGCATGGCTGCCAGCCTTCCTCTTCCGGTCTCCAGATCCTTAAGTACATCTCCGCCCTCTGCCTTTGCGGCATTGGTGATATTGCCGAGATCCGGATACACATTCAGATACAGCGAATCAACGAGATTTACATATTTCATGGATTTTTGAACGGTATTCATAAACGGAGTCTCCATTGTCTCGAATCCAAGGACAATGCCCTTTGCCGCTGCCATCTCAACTGCTTTTTTCAGATTCTTGGCAAACCGTTTTCTGGTCTCTTCACTGCCCTCTTCATAATATACATCATACCCTGCCAGCTGAATGATACGGATTCCGAGATCCTCTGCCAGTTCAAGTGCTTTCTCCATAATCTCCATACCACGACCGGAAACTTCCGGCTGGCTGCTTCCCAACGGATATTTTCGATGTCCGCTCAGGCACATTGTACGGATTGGCATTCCCGTCTCATACATCAGACGGACCAGTTCCAGACGCTCTTGTTTTCCCATGTCAAGACGTTTCAGCTTTTCTTCTGTCTCATCAATACTGATCTCTATAAAATCATAGCCCGCAGCTTTTGCTGTCTCCATCTTTTCCTTCCAGCTTAATTCTGCCGGCATTGCTTTCTCATATATTCCTAAGGTATATGGTTTCATATTTCAAAATCTCCTTTGTGTACCTGATGAATCAAAACGCCCGCACTGCGCAGTTCATCCAGTACATCCTGAGGTGCTTTTTCATCTGTGATCAAATGCTTGATTCCCTGGATCGGCGAACTTGTAAAGCTGCTGTTTTTTCCGATTTTTGTATGATCTGCCAGAAGATATACATCCTCTGTCACATTCTGGATCATCACCTCATTTACTTTTACTTCCGCCGCAATCTCCGTTGTCATTCCGGAAAGCATAGAAATTCCGGAACACCCCATAAACGCTTTCTTCGGGAATACATTCTGTACACTTCGGATTGCAAAATCGCCGACCATGGCATCTTTGGGATGCCGTAGTTCTCCTCCGGTCAGAATAATACTGATTCCATCATAATATTCTCTGCCGATTGCTTTTCCATTGTTCGTGATCACAGTCACATTGCGACACTGGATATAATCCAGCATCTGCAATGCGTTGCGGCTTGTATTGATGAAGAGAGAATCGCCGTCTTCTACCAGTCCTGCCGCATACCTCGCGATCAGCTTACGGTACATCTGCACTTCATTTTTCTCCGCAGTCTCCCGGTCTGCCACCTGGGCGCCTCCGTAAAATCTGACCAACAGCTTCTGCTCTTCCAGATACTGCAGATCTCTGCGGATCGTAATCAAAGAAACTCCCATCCGCTTTGCCAGTTCATCCACCCGTACGGTTGGATTTTCACGCAACAGCTCCAGAATACTCTTCCTTCTTGCATCTACATATGCTTTTTCTCTCTTCATCTTCCTCACCTCACTTCTTTTCTGCTGTCTTTCAACAAATCTACAGAATTCCGTTCTCTTTTAATTTTGTCTCGATTTCAGGAGCTGACATCACATTTTTCAGCGGAATTACAACTACACCCTTTGCTTTTGCATCTTCAAACATATTTGCAAAATTCTGTGCACACACAAGTACATCGTACTGAACTGCACTGCTCTTTCCTTCTGAGAGCGGACAATGATGTACCTTGCCAGGTTTGATGTTATTCTTTTTCAGAACCTTCTCAAGTGCCATCTGAGCCATCAGGCTGGAACCGGAACCATTTGCGCAGCATACTAAAAATTTCAAATTCTGATTTGTCATTGTGAATCTCTCCTTTGCTCTTTTTCTTAATTATATGACGATATGATGTTTCTTTCAATTATTTCAGGCTATTCTGCCCGAGCCTTTTTCGCTTTCAGTTCTTTATAAGCCTCGTAATCTTCTGTCATCAGGAAATATCCTTCTTTATCCTTGCGGTACTGAATCTGTGGAATTGCCAACAGAGCAATAAATACGATCGCAATACCTGCGTAGCTTAAGTACTTCATCACAACTGTAAATACCGGCCATACCACTGCCCAGTCCCACATACCTAAGTATCCGCCGTATGCAGCCATTCCAACCCATCCTGCAATGAGCGCTGAACCAAATACTTGGCAGAGACCGGAAATAAACGGAAGGATCAATGTTGCCTTCAAACCGCCTTTTTCATTGACAAATACACCAATGGTCGCATTGTCGAAGAATACCGGAACGAATCCGCAGATTACAAGTACCGGGCTCTTTAACAGTACCAGTGTTGCAATTGCAACGATCTGTCCGATGAAACCTGCCAAAAATCCAAGTGTCACTGCGTTTGGAGCTCCGAATCCGAAGATTACCGCACAGTCCACACCAGGAACAGATCCAGGAAGCAGTTTGTCTGCGATTCCCTGGAAGGATGCTGTCAGCTCAGCAACGAAAGTACGAACCCCAAGCTGAAGGATTGCCAGATATACTGCAAAGTACAGACAAGTCTGGATCACATAGAATACCATGCTCTGTCCTTCCTGCATAAATCCGCCTTCGATCAGATAATCTCTTCCAAGTACACACAGGATTGCTCCAAAGAATGCCAGCATCAAAATAGACGCGGAAACCATATTGTCATTGAACATAGACATGAATCCTGGAAGCTCGATATCTTCGATTCTTTTTACTTTTTTGCCTTTATTTTTCTTATTCTCATTACCAAACAGTTTTCCTGCCAGCCAGTAGAAAAATGCAACCCCAAACATCTGCTGATGCGCCAAACAGAAACCTGCTCCATCTGTTACCTCCTGACAAGGTTTGATCGTCAGGTTCGAACCAACTGCCCAATACGCTCCAAGAAGCAATGCCATAACGATCAGCATTCCGACTCTATTTGTCAGAAGCGCCGGACAGGCAAACATAATCAGCCAGTAAGCAGTCGCTGCCTGCTGTACCTGTACATTACCTGTAGTAAAAAGTGCACGCATCTTTGTGTACTTTGTAAAGCGTACCAGAAGAATGTTGACAATAAATGCAATAAACAGAAGAATCATAGCATCTCCAAAGCCTTTTCCAAATACCTCTTCTACACCTACTGTTACTGCATTCTGTCCAAAATATGGATCAATCACCATCGCATCCATATTAAATCGGTCTTTGAGTCCTACCAGCACCGGCCGGAAGTTATTTGTCAGTCCACCGGAACCAACTGTCAAGATCAGATATCCTACAATTGCTTTGAGTGTACCGCCAAGGGTATCATACCACGGTTTTCCCAGAAGTATATAACCTACCATAACGATCAAACCAATCATAAACGCCGGCTGCTGAAGAATATTTGTCGCAAAATACGACCATACAGTCATTAATATATCCATTTGTTCACCCCTGTATCTATGCTTTCTTTTTTACCTCTCGTTTCCTTTGCCGTTTCCTTATGCGTCCAGATATTTTTCCTGGAGTTTTAAAAGATCTTCTTCGGTTTCGACATCGGCAAGTTCCTCAACCAATTCTTCATTCATCAGCATTTCGGAAAGTCTGCTCATATTCTGAAGATGCTGCTCATTATTGCAGGCAGCCAATGTAAAGAATAGCTGTGCATCCAATTCCGGATTGCCTTCTTCGAAGCTCACCGGTTTTTTCAGTTTCATAAACGCAATCTCTGTTTTATGCACTCCTTTTGCACCCTCCTGAGAATGCGGCATCGCAATGTTCGGCGCGATCACAATATAAGGTCCATATTTTTCCACACATGCGATAATATCTTCTTTATAATTTTCTTCTATTGTTCCATCTGCCTCCAGCACTTCACAGCTCATCCGGATGGCCTCCCGCCAATCCGGTGCACTGTCTGCAAACTTTACATGTTTTTTCTCTACAAATTCTCTCAGCATCACTTCCACCTCCGGCAATTACAGAAGAGAACGGAATGGAATATTCTGTGGTGCTTCAAAGCAGTCCTCGAAACCTCTTCTGTGATGATATGCTCTTTTCTCCTTGTCTGTCGGATAAACGTATTTTCCTCCGACCTCCCAGAAGAATGGATGAAACTCATATCCGAGACGATCTTTTTTCATATGATAGAGAACGTTGATCTCGTTGACATCTGCCATGAAGTTCGTCCATACATCATAGTGAATCGGGACAACAACTTTACAGCGAAGTGCTTCTGCCATACGGAGAATATCTACAGAAGTCATCTTGTCCTGCATACCTACCGGATTCTCTCCGTAGGATCCGAATGCCACATCAATGTCATAATCTTTTCCATGTTTTGCAAAGTAGATTGAGTAGTGAGAATCTCCACTGTGGTAAATATTTCCTCCCGGTGTCTTGATCAGGTAATTGACTGCCTTATCATCCATATCTGTCGGGCATTTTCCTGTCAATTCTTCTCTGTCCTCTCCTTGAGAATCTGTTGTCACAATACAGGTACGGTCAAAGGAATCCAACGCGATAATCTCAATGTCTTTAATCTTGATGCTGTCTCCCGGTCTCACCGTAATACACCGGTCTGCCGGAACTCCCCATTTCTCCCAGAGCTCTACGGATTTTTTCGGCCCGATAAACGGAACCGGAATTTCTTTTCCATTCTCATCTGTTGTCATCATACCGCTCTTGATCACGTGGGCTGCATATTCCGCACTCATGTGATCCTGATGATAATGTGTTGCAAGCACAGCATCCACACCTTTGATTGCAAATGGATCGATTACAAATGGAACGGCTCTTAAGTTCGGCTGCATTGCTCTCGCACCACACATATTCGCCATCTGATGGCCAACCTTCATCTTTCCGTCTCCGTGAGATCTCTTTCCATTTCCGCACCAGAGATCCACGGTGATGTTGCATCCTCCCGGAGTCTTGAACCACATTCCGGTGCATCCAAGCCACCACATTGCAACGGTTCCCGGCTTTACTTCTTCATTCTCAATCTCTTCATTCAGCCAGGTTCCCCACTCCGGAAATGTACTCATGATCCAATTTTCTCTTGTGATTTCATCAATCTTGCTCACGTTGCTTCCTCCTTCGTTTTACGATTGTTTTTTGTTTCGTTATATGCATATTAGCATCTTTTATGATTTTTTACAACGTACTTATATGTTCGTTTATCATTTATATGTTCATTTATTTGTTTTCTATGATTTAAACAATTTTTGTTCTCTATTTTTATGCACTTTTTACCATAAATTCCTCTTATACAACAGTTTTTTCATCGTCTGCAATACAAAAAACAGAGACCATATTCTCAAACCCTGAATATGATCTCTGTTACTCTTATAATTCCATCGCCTTCCACAACTGTGCTTTCACTTCATCAGACGCAAACGCCACCTCAATGGCATTTTTTGTCATCTGCACTTCTTGTTCTCTGGTCACTGCATACTGTTCTCTGAGAAACGCAAACTCTTTTTCCAGCGTTGTCTGGCTGACCATCCGATTATCCGTATTGATCGTAACAAGAAGGTTCTCCCGCAAAAACTCCTGGATGGGATAATCCGCAGGATCCTTTACCGCTTTTGTCTGCATATTGCTGAGCGGACACATCTCGATTCCAATGTGTCTGTCTCTGCAGATCCGGATTGCTTCTTTCTGCCCGCGAAGCGCAATTCCATGGCCCACTCTGGAAGCACCGCACTGCACTGCATCCAGAATATTCTGCACACTGCCGCACTCACCTGCATGAAGTGTGAACGGCATCTCCATCCGTTTTACTTCCGCAAACAGGTTCATAAACTGCGACATCGGAAATGCCGCTTCATTTCCTGCCAGATCCGCTGCACAGACACCGTTTCCAAGAAACTCTCTCGCAGCTTTTAACATCTGTAGATTTGCCTCTTCCTTCTCATGGCGCATGGCACACACAATCACACCATAATCAATGTCAAATTCCTTCTTGCCCTGCTCCATTCCCCGCAGTACAGACTCAATGACCTGCTCTGTAGACAGACCTCTCTGTCCGGAAAAAAGCGGTGCAAACCGTGCCTCGATATAATCGACCTGGTCTGATGCGGCACTTTTCATCAAATCATAACCGGCTCGCTCAAGCCCCTTTTCTGTCTGCAGACATTCCAGCGGAATCTCAAATTTCTCCAGATATTCTGCCAGACTCTGACAATCCATATCTGCCTGCAGCTCTTCCAGTTTTACACTTCTTCCCAGAAGTTCTTCAATACATCCCTGACTTAAGGATCCATCCAGATGACAGTGCAGATCCAGCCTGGGAAGTCTGTTTTTTCCCGTCATACGCTTTTTCACTCCTCTTCTCTCAAATTTGCCGGTCCAAATCCAAACGGCAGTATCTCTTCCAGTGTTTTTGCAAAACATCCACCGTTTCCGTCCTCAAGAACGATCTGAAATTCTTTTGGGTCACAAAATTCCATCATCACCTGACGGCATACTCCACAAGGCGCACAAAGTTCTCCTTTTTTACTCCCTTTCGGACCTCCGACGATCGCAATCGCCCGAAATTCTTTCACGCCCTCTGACACTGCCTGAAAAAACGCAGTTCTTTCTGCACAGTTTGTAGCACTGTATGCCGCATTTTCGATATTACATCCTAGATAAACCGTTCCGTTTTCTGCCAGAAGGGCAGCGCCTACCTGAAATCCGGAGTAAGGAGAGTATGATTTCTCTTTTCCCTCATATGCCAGACGGATCAATTCCTCTTTTGCTTTTCCATCCAGATCCGTTCCAAATTTAAATTCTTTTTTCATTGCGCACTCTCCTTGCACTGCTGCACATCCTACGCCAGAGTTTCTCCAATCAGACGAATCGATTCTGTGACAAGACGCTTAAAGTCCTCTGCCACTCTGTCTGCAGTCTCCTGTACTTCTTTGTGATCCAGCTTCTGCGTGGACATTCCTGCTGCCAGATTCGTGATACAGGAAATTCCGCACACCTTCATTCCCATATGTCTTGCTGCCATAGCTTCACATGCTGTGCTCATTCCGGCCGCATCTCCTCCCAGTGTTCTGCACATTCTGATCTCTGCCGGTGTCTCATAGCTTGGACCTGTAAACTGCATATAAACCCCTTCCTTAAGAGCAACACCTGTGTTTGCCCCGGCTTTGCGGATCACATCCTGCAATTCTTTGTTATACACTTCACTCATATCCGGAAAACGAACGCCCAGTTCTTCGATATTCGGTCCGATCAGAGGGCTCGGAACCGCTGTCGTAATCTGATCTGTGATCAGCATCAGATCTCCCGGATGAAAGTCAAAATTCACACCTCCTGCTGCGTTGGTCAGCATCACGATTTTTGCTCCCAGCATTCCCATCAGACGTACCGGAAGTACCACATCCTGCATCGGGTATCCCTCATAGAAATGCACTCTTCCCTGCATTGCCACAACCGGGACACCTTCTACATAACCAAATAAAAATCTTCCCTTGTGTCCGGCCACGGTAGACACCGGAAATCCTTCAATCTCAGTGTATTCCATCGTCTCTTCCACCTGCATGGTCTCTGCATAGTCTCCCAGACCGGATCCTAAGATCAATGCCACCTTCGGCTGAAATTTAATTTTACTTTTCACTGCATCTGCGCATTTTACTAATTTTTCATAAATCTGGTTCATCATTTCGACCCCTTTCTATCAATGGCTCAATTAATTTGGATACCAGTGCATGAAGCTGCTCATATTGCCCTTCATCAATATAAAATGTTTTTCCGCTACGGCTGATCAGCCCCTGCTCTTCAAACTTTTTTACCGCACGGTTCACGGTCTTTACACTTAAGCCCGAATATTCTGCCAGTTCCTGTCTTGTATTGGTAAATGTTAATTTTCCGTTTTTTGCATATTTTTTATATCTGTGTTCAAAAAGAACCGCCACCCGGTCTGTCCCCGGCACAAACATATAGGTCCGGCTGGTCACTCCCTGCTCATACAGATAATGTCCCATGATCTTGGCTTCCTGCTTCAGCGCACGGATATCTGTGCGAAGCCACCTTGCATAGACATCGGCCGGAATGCGGATCGACGTACACGGTGTGATCGTCTGCAGGGTTGCCTGATACGTATCCAGATCCATGATCAGCTCCATCCCGCCCATGGCATTGATCCCGTCAAACTGCATAAAGTCATAGGCAATGCCGTATACCCGGTAGTCTGTGATTTTAAACATCCCCCTCACAATAATGTGTACGGTATCTACTGGCTGATTTTCTCTGATAAATACAACATTTTTATCCAGTTCCACCACACGGAAAGAATCCAGCAGCCAATCTGGAGCATCCTGAAAAAACTGTTCAACCTCTTCCCGTCGTTCTTTTTTCAGCTCCCGCATAATAGGGAGCACTTGATATAGACGATCTGTTCCCATACATCCCCTTCCTTTGTATCTGGTAAATAGTCTCCTTACTATTATAAAACAAATCGCCGAAAAAAACAGAAGTTCTTACATTTCCGTGAAAAAAATTTCCGGCTGACATTTAAAATCTGCCAGCCGGATACATGTACGCCATTCTTATTTGATCAGCTCTACTTTTACAACTTCTGTCGGAACACCTGTTGCATCCTCTGCTGTCTGGTCATTTCCAACTTTAATTGTACCGTCTTTTAACTGTGCATACAGTTCATCATATTTTTCCTGTGTGAATACTTTAAATTTAGAAGTTTCCATTGGAAGTTTTACACCATCCTGAGAAGCGTCCAGAGTCACTGTTTTTCCTCCCTGGAAGCTGTCATTATAGTAATCTTCCAGTGCTCCATAAATAGAATCTCCAAGGTTCTTCATTGCGGAAGTGATGACTGTCTCAGACTCTACAGACTGGTCAACGTCTACACCGATCACAACTTTGTCTGCTGTCTCTGCCGCTTTCATAACAGAGTTTCCAACTCCGCCGCCACATGCAAAGATACACTCTGTTCCTTCATTGTACCATGCTGCTGCTTTTGCGTTGTTTTCCGGAGATGCATCAAAGTTTCCTACATAAGTATATTTCATTTTGATGTCCCCTGCTTTGAGTCCCATATCTTTTGCTGCCGCATCTGCTCCCTGGATAAATCCATATCCATAGCGGATAACCGCAGGTACCGCGATACCACCCATAAATCCAAGATTCTTGTATCCTTCTGTCACCGCTGCATATCCAGCCAGATATCCGGCCTGCTCTTCCGCATACATGATAGACATTACATTGTCTTCGATCTGTACATTTCCGTCCTTATCCTTTGGCTCTGCATCTACAAGGATAAAGCTTACATCCGGATATTTTGTCTGTGCCTCCATGATCGGATACTCAAACAAGAATCCCGGTGTTGCAATAACTTTTGCCCCGCCTTTTACTGCCAGATCAATGGCATTCATACAAGCCTCATCAGATTTTTCTGTTGGTTTGTAATATTTGTGTGTCAGGTTGTTGTCTTTTGCGTATTTTTCAAGTCCTTCCCATGTTCCCTGGTTAAATGACTTGTCATCAATGGTTCCAACGTCTGTGATCAGTGCCAGCTCATAACCGCCTTTTCCGCCTTTGTCTCCATCTTTTGCATCAGATCCTTCACTTCCTGGTTTCTGTACACATCCTGTCATTCCGACAACGAGTGTTGCTGCCATAAGCAGACTTAAGATTTTCTTTTTCATGTCTTCTCCTCCTTAATATCCACTGGTCTGTTCGCCCTGAATCAGTTGAATTGCAGAGCTGGTACCAATTCTATCACATCCTGCTTCCAGGAATGCTTCCATATCAGCCACTGTCTTGACTCCGCCCGCTGCTTTCATTTTTACGTCCGGTCCGATATTCTCTCTAAATAAACGGATGTCTTCCAGTGTTGCTCCGGCTGTTCCAAATCCGGTGGAAGTCTTGATGTAATCTGCTCCCGCCGCTGTCACAGCTTTACACATCGCGATCTTTTCTTCCTCTGTCAGATAGCAGGTCTCAATGATCACTTTTAAGATCTTATCGCCTGTAATCTTCTTGAGTGCCGCAATTTCTGCCTGTACCGCATCGTAATTTCCGTTTTTCACATCGGAAATATTCACTACCATATCTACTTCAGATGCACCGTCTTCCAGTGCTTTTTTTGTCTCCGCCGCCTTTGCCTCTGTAACGCTGTACCCCAGTGGAAATCCCACTACTGTACAAATATTGATCTTCTCTCCATACGTATCATGCACCCGCTTGATGTAGCATGGCGGGATACATACAGAAGCTGTCTCGTATTCGATCGCTTCCTCACATAATTTCTGAATGTCTTCCCAAGTGGCAAATGCCCTCAGCTGTGTGTGATCCACATGTTTCAAAATTTCTTTCTGATCCATTTTTGTTCGCCGCCTTTCTTTTTAAAAATACTCTACCTGCTCTTTTGTAACACGTGCGTAAACAAGCTTTTCCTCTTCTGCACGTATACTTTTTTGTGTCACTGCTGACAAATAACGCTTCGCTGCCGCTTCAAATAATTCTTCTCTGGAAGCATACATAGTCGCCAGAGACTCGCCTTTTTCCACATAATCTCCCACTTTTTTGTGAATGATAATACCTGCCGCGAAATCAATCCCACTGTCTTTCGTCTCTCTTCCGGCTCCCAGCATTGCAGAAGCGATTCCACAGCTCTCCGTATCCATAAATGTAATATATCCAGATTCCTTCGCGCAAACTTCATAAGAATATGGAGCTTTTGCAAACTTCTGCGTATCCCAAATCACCGCATCATCACCGCCCTGGGCTCTCACCATAGCTGCCAGATGCTCCAGTGCCTTCCCGTTTGCGATCACTTCTTTTACCATACTCTTACACTCATCCAGCGTTCCTTTTCCTGCCAGATAGAGCATATTAGAGGCAAGATGCATACAAACCACTGTCAGATCCTGTGGTCCGTTTCCTTTGAGTGTCTCCACTGCCTCGATCACTTCCAGGCTGTTTCCGATATTATGTCCCAGCGGAATGTCCATATTGGTAATCAGGGCAACCGTACGTTTTCCTGCATTTTCCCCAATGGAGACCATCTCTTTTGCAAGTGCCACGGAATCTTCCAGTGTCTTCATAAAAGCTCCGCTTCCAGTCTTGACGTCCAACAGGATACAGTCGTTTCCGGCTGCCAGCTTTTTACTCATAATGGAAACTGCGATCAGTGGAATACTGTCCACAGTCGCTGTCACATCCCGAAGCGCATACAGTTTTTTATCTGCCGGAGCCAGATTGCCGGACTGTCCGATTACACTGACTCCCGTCTTATTTACTACCTCAAAAAATTCTTCTCTTGTCAGAGTCGTCCGAAGTCCGGGAATCGATTCCAGTTTATCTACAGTTCCTCCGGTATGTCCCAGACCCCGACCGGACATTTTTGCCACTTTTGCACCACATGCCGCTACAATCGGTGCAATGATCAGTGTAGTCTTGTCTCCGACTCCACCGGTAGAATGTTTATCCACCTTAGTTCCTTCAATCCCGGAAAGATCTACCATATCCCCGGAATGAGCCACTGCCAGTGTCATGGCAAGTGTCTCTTCCTCTGTCATTCCCTGAAAATACACTGCCATCAAAAATGCAGACATCTGATAATCAGGAATATTTCCCGCTACGTATTCTTCTACCAGATACTGAATCTCTTGGTGGTTTAAAGCTTCTCCGTTTCTTTTTTTCATGATCAGGTCATACATTCTCATTGTCTTATCCCTGCCTTTCCTCGACTATCTGCTTCCCTTGTCATATGGGATTCCCTCTGCTTTCGGAGCCTGTGAATTCTTGGAGAAGAATGCCAGAACAACCAGTGTTGCAATATAAGGAATCATCTTGTATACCTCATTCGGTATCGGCAGTGATTTCAGGAATGGAATCGTAGAGTATGCACTGGAGAGTGTTTTCATGATTCCAAAGAAGAATGCTGCCATTAAAATCTTGTTGCTTCGCCACTGTCCGAAGATCAGAACCGCGATTGCCAAAAATCCGTATCCGGCTACACTTGCATTGAAGTTTGTAGAAGTCGGAACAACAAAGATCAGTCCTCCGATTCCTCCGAGTACACCGGAAATAATCACTCCGGCATAACGAATTTTGTAGACGTTGACTCCCACAGAATCTGCTGCTCCCGGATGTTCTCCACAGGCGCGCAGTCGGAGTCCGAATCTTGTGTTTTTGATCACAAATGCGGCTACCGCAAAAATCAGGATTCCAATATAAGTAGAAATATAGCAATTCTGGAAGAACAAATCTCCGATTACCGGAATATCTCCCAATACCGGCACTTTATTGATATGGAATGTGTCCGTAAACTGGATCTGCTGCATTCCCTGGATCATACGTGCTGTAAAAATCGCAAAAGCCGGTGCAAAGAGGTTCAGCGCCGTACCGCTAATGGTCTGATCTGCTTTCATATTGATCGAAGCAAATGCATGCAGAAGACTAAACAGTCCTCCGGTCAGTCCCGCTACCAGCATGGCGAGCAGGAACAATCCCTGACCACTTAATGTCCCCTGGAAAATATTGATAAAGAAGATCCCCGCAAAGGCTCCCATGACCATGATACCTTCCAGTGCGATATTGATCACACCGCTTCGTTCCGAATACATTGCTCCGATTGCAACGATCAAAAGCGGAATGGCAAAATACATCGTCTGCTGTACAACGAAATATGCTACATTCATGACTGTCCCTCCTTCCCTGCACGATCTGTTCCTGATTTTTTCTCTGCCTTTTTCGCTTTTCTCATCTGAAATTTATAAATCGTATTTTTAAATAACAGGGAAAGCGCTCCGCAGTAAATAATCGCTGCAATAATAATATCAATCACTTCCGGTGCGAAATCAAACAGCTGCATATTGTTTCCGCCTACTGTGATATATCCGATGAAAAGTCCTGCAAATAAAATTCCGATCGGATTGGAAAGTCCGAGCAGTGCAACGGAAATTCCGGAGAATCCTTCCGGTGCGATCACGTCCAGTACCTGCATATATTTTCCGGAGTTTGCCAGATATAACAGTGCTCCGCCGAGTCCGGAGAGCGCACCTGCGATCACCATGGAAAGTACGATATTGCGCTTTTCATTGATACCTGCATACCGGCTGGCATCCGGATTCATTCCGCAGGCTTTCAGTTCGTATCCGAAAATCGTCTTATTCAACAGAATGTAAATTAAGATCACGCATCCAATGGCGATCAAAATTCCGACATTGATGCTTGCTCCCGGGAACAGTTTATCCAGTCCGCCTTTCGGAAGATTTGCTCCCTCTGCTACTGCCATGGACTGATTCTTTACCTGATCATATACGGTATTCTGAATCAGCATATTGGTCAGATACATTCCGATATAGTTCATCATAATGGATGAAATTACTTCATTTACATTGAAAAATGCTTTTAAAAGTCCAGGAACCATGCCCCAGAGCGCTCCTGCCAGAATCGCTGCCAGAAGTGCCGCCAGACAATGAACTCCCGGCGGGAGAAATGTGAATTTGACTCCCACATATACCGCTGCAAACGCACCGGCTGTAAACTGTCCGGACGCTCCGATATTAAACAATCCGGTCTTAAATGCAAATCCTACGGAAAGTCCTGTCATGATCAGCGGTGTCGCCATATACAGCACCTGTCCGAATCCCTGCATTCCATCCGTAAACCCACCCTGAATGATCATCATAAATCCGCCGAATGCCTGGCTTGGATTACTGATCAGAAGAATGATCAGACCAAACAACAGACCGCAGACGATCGCAAGAATGGAGGAACTGAAATTGACAAAGCCTTCTCCTTTAAACAAATTCTTAATCTTCATTCTTCACACTCCTTTTCGCTCCTGCCATGTAAAGTCCGAGTTCTTCTGTCGTAATCTTCTTCGGATCCAGATCTGCAACAATCTCACCCTCGTACATGACGATGATCCTGTCACTGACATTCATCACCTCATCCAGTTCCAGTGAAACGAGAAGAACTGCCTTTCCTGCGTCCCGCTGCTCAATGAGCTGTTTGTGGATGTACTCGATCGCACCTACGTCCAGACCTCGTACCGGCTGTACTGCAATGACAATTTCCGGATTACGGTCCAGCTCTCTGGCAATAATCGCTTTCTGCTGATTTCCTCCCGACATGCCTCTGGCAATACTCTTCTCCCCCTGACTGGAACGGATATCAAATTTCTCGATCAGCATTTTCGCATACTGACGAATCGCATCAAATTTTAAAAAGCCGTGATTCTGGAATCTCCTGGTATAGTAAGACTGCAGAACCAGGTTTTCCTGAAGTGTGTAATCTAAAACCAGTCCGTCTTTGTGACGATCTTCCGGAATATGCGCCACTCCGTCCAGACATTTCTGACGAATACTCTCTTTGGTGATATCCTTTCCATTTAAGATCACCTGTCCATGCTCGATCGGTATCAGACCTGTGATTCCATATACCAGCTCAGACTGTCCGTTTCCGTCAATACCTGCCACGCAGAGAATCTCGCCTTTTCTTACCTGGAAAGATACATTGTCAACCGCAGCTTTTCCATGATGTCTGGATTTTACAGTCAGATTTTTCACTTCCAGAACCGGTTCTCCCGGTGTCATCTCCGGTTTGTCTACGATAAAGTTGACCTTGCGTCCGACCATCATCTCAGACATCTGCTCTTTGGATGTCTCTGCCACCTCGACAGTTCCGATGTATTTTCCTTTTCTCAGAACACTGCATCGATTTGCAACTTCTTTGATCTCATTGAGCTTATGTGTGATAAAGATAATGGATTTTCCTTCTGCGATCAGCTGCTTCATCACCTTCATCAGTTCACTGATTTCCTGTGGTGTCAGAACTGCTGTCGGCTCGTCAAAGATCAGGATATCATTGTCGCAGTAGAGCATCTTTAAGATCTCCACTCTCTGCTGCATCCCAACTGTGATATCCGAAATATACGCATCCGGATCGATCTTGAATTTGTACTTCTCACTGAGCTCCATTACTTTTTTACGGGCTGCATCCATTTTGAGCACACCCATCTTTGTTGTCTCACGTCCCAGAACAATACTTTCCAGAACTGTGAAGTTGTGTACCAGCTTGAAGTGCTGGTGTACCATTCCGATTCCAAGATCATTGGCGTCATTCGGGTTGTTGATGTTCACTGTTTTCCCATTGATGCGGATCTCTCCTTCCTCCGGCTGGTACAGACCGAAGAGAACGCTCATCAGTGTTGACTTTCCTGCTCCATTTTCACCGAGCAGCGCGTGGATCTCGCCTTTTTTTACCTGGAGGGTGATATCATCGTTTGCTTTGAAATTTCCAAACTGTTTGGTGATGTGGTTCATTTCAATTACATATTCCACATTCGCTTCCTCCCTTTCTCTTTTATTTCTTTAAAATGTATTCTTTCATACTTGTTCCGTCCGTATTATTTTCCACATTGAAAATATCAAGGATCGTTGCTGCAATATCTGCAAAACTTTCTCTTGTTCCGAGATTCACATCTTCCCGGATGCTCTTGCCGTAAACAAGAAACGGTGTGTGCTCCCGTGTGTGATCCGTTCCCGGAAATCCCGGATCGCATCCGTGATCGGCAGTGATCATCAGAATATCGTCATCTCTCATCCGTTCCATAAAGGTTCCCAGCTGACGGTCAAATGTTGTCGCCGCCTCTGCATAGCCTTTCCTATTGTTCCTGTGTCCGTACACCATGTCAAAATCCACCAGATTCACAAAACAGATTCCGTTAAAATCTACATCCTGTGTCTCGATGGTTTTTTCCATTCCGTCCACATTATTCTGGATACGCTGTGTATGCTGGATTCCTTGTCCTGCAAAAATATCATAGATTTTTCCTACACCATACGTATCATATCCGGCTTTTACAAGTGCATCCAGCATCGTGTCTTTTGGCGGCAGTAAGGAAAAATCATGCCGGTTCGCAGTTCTGGTAAAATTCGGTGCTGTCCCGATAAACGGTCTTGCAATGACACGTCCAACCCCATGCTCTCCCACAAGGATCCTTCTTGCGATCTCACAGTCCCGATACAGTTCTTCGATCGGAACCACATCTTCATGTGCTGCAATCTGAAATACACTGTCCGCAGAAGTATATACAATCAGCGCTCCTGTCTCTACATGCTCCTGCCCGTAATCCCGGATCACGTCTGTTCCGGAGTACGGCTTGTTGCACAGAACCTTCCTTCCCGTCTCACGCTCAAACGCATCCAGCACTTCCTTCGGAAATCCATCCGGATACGTCGGAAGCGGTTTTGGAGAGATCACTCCGGCAATCTCCCAGTGCCCAATCGTCGTATCTTTCCCTCTGGACTGCTCCTTCATACGTGCATATGAACCGATAGGGTGCTCTTCTTTCTCCATCCAGTCCACGCCATCGATGTTGAAAAGCCCGATCCTTTTCATGTTCGGGGTATCATACTCCTTCACTTTGGTGATCGTCTTCAATGTGTTTGCTCCGACATCTCCAAAATCAGCTGCATCTGTCATCTCTCCGATTCCATAACTGTCCAGAACAATCAGAAAAACTCGTTTCTTTTCCATTTTTAATCCGCCTTTCAAATTTGCCAATTCCGTCTTTTCTATAGTTCACATTTTAGACACTTTTTATAATCAAGAAAAGGACTGGAGTCCTTTTTTCGCATTACACTTTTATTTTCCCTCAATTTTTCTTTATATTTCAATTTTTTATCGTTTAATTCGCACAAAAACAGCCCGGCAGATCAAATTTAAATCAAATCCGCCAGGCAGCTTCTTTCTTTATACATTTTATATTGTTTTATACCTCGTCAATTGCTTTTCCAATATCATGACGCATATATTTGTTTTCAAACTGCACCCACTCTGTTGCAGCATAGGCATTGGCTCTCGCTTCTTTGAGATCTTTTCCCTTTGCTGTCACACCGAGCACACGCCCGCCGTTTGTCACAATCTGTCCGTCCTGAAGCTTTGTGCCGGCATGGAAACAGTAATACCCTTCATGCTTGTTAAATTCTTCCAACCCCTGAATCGGGAAACCTTTTTCATAACTTACCGGATATCCTTCGGATGCCAGTACCACGCATACTGCTGCATTGTCTTCAAACTGCAGATCTACCTGATCCAGTGTTCCGTCAATACATGCTTCCACAACTTCAATCAAATCATTCTTCATACGCGGCAGTACAACCTGCGCTTCCGGATCCCCGAAGCGTGCATTGTATTCCAGTACCTTCGGTCCCTCTTCTGTCAGCATCAGTCCAAAAAAGATCACGCCTTTAAACTCTCTACCCTCTGCTGCCATAGCATCCACCGTTGCCTGATAAATGTGTTCGCTACAAAATTCTTCCACTTCTTTTGTGTAGAACGGGCTTGGTGAAAATGTTCCCATTCCACCTGTGTTCAGGCCTGTATCTCCATCTCCCGCACGCTTGTGATCCTGTGCAGAAGTCATGGTCTTAATGGTCTTTCCGTCTACGAAAGAAAGAACAGAAACCTCCCGGCCTGTCATAAATTCTTCGATGACCATCTCATTTCCGGCTGTTCCGAACTTCTTATCCAGCATGATCGTACGCACGCCTTCTTTTGCCTCTTCAAAATTCTGACAGATTAAAACACCTTTTCCAAGTGCCAGTCCGTCTGCTTTGAGCACGATTGGGAATTTTGCAGTCTCCAGATATGCGATTGCTGCATCCGGATCTGTAAAATTCTCATATGCGGCTGTCGGAATATGATATTTCTTCATCAGGTCCTTTGAAAACGCTTTGGATCCCTCCAGGATCGCTGCATTCTTTCTTGGTCCGAATGTGCGGATACCGGCTGCTTCCATCTCATCCACAAGACCTCCCACCAGAGGATCATCCATTCCCACAATACAAAGATCGATCGATTTTTCTTTTGCAAATGCGACCAGTTTTTCAAATTCCATGGCGCCGATCGGCACACACTCTGCGAATTCTTCAATCCCTGCATTTCCCGGTGCACAGTACATCTTTTCTACTTTGCTGCTCTTTGCGGCGCTGGCTGCGATCGCATGTTCTCTTCCGCCGCTTCCGACTATTAAAACTTTCATGGCAGTCTCCTCTTCTACTGTGTGATCACAGTTCTTCCGTCTTTTACCGTTACTTTTCCATTGGCGATCAGATCGATCGCTTCCGGCAGAATCTTCCATTCTGCCTGCTCCATCACCCGGCGCTGCAAAATCTCAGGAGTATCATCCGGCTGTGTTTCTACTGCTTTCTGTAACAGGATCGGACCGGTATCCGTCCCCTCATCCACAAAATGAACCGTTGCACCGACTACCTTTACACCGCGCTCTAGAGCTACCTCATGTACCTTCAGTCCGTAAAATCCTTTTCCACAGAAGGAAGGGATCAAAGACGGATGAATATTGATCATACGGTTGCGGTATTTTGCAATCATCTCCGGCGGGATCACCACCAGGAATCCTGCAAGCACGATCAGATCAGGCGCATATGCATCGACTGCTTCCAGAAGCTTCTCATTAAAGATTTCTCTGGATTCAAACTCCTTCGGCGAGATACAACACGCCGAAATCCCGTGTTCTTTTGCACGTTCCAGCGCATATGCATTGGCGTTATTACTGATCACACCGACAATTTCCGCATTAGTGATCGTACCGTCTGCCACACGATCTATGATCGCCTGAAGGTTGGTTCCGCCTCCGGAAACCATCACGACTACTCTTAGCATAAAGTAACTCCTTTTTCTCCGGCTTCGATCTTACCTACTACATATGGAGTATCTCCGGCCGCTTTGATTGCTTCCATTGTCTTCTCCACATCTGCGGCGTCTACTGCCAGAACCATACCAAGTCCCATGTTGAATGTGTTGTACATCATCTGTTCTTCGATATCCCCTTCTTTTGCCAGCATATCAAAAATCGGAAGCACCGGATAACTGTCCTTTTCGATCACTGCATGCGTTCCTTCTTTAAGCATACGTGGAATATTCTCATAGAATCCGCCGCCTGTAATATGGCTGCAGGCTTTGACTGTCACACCCGCTGCTTTGATGCTCTTGAGTGCTTTGACATAAATTCTGGTAGGTGCTAAAAGTGCTTCGCCCAATGTACATCCAAGACTCTCATGATATGTCTCCAGATTTTCTTTTGTCATCTCAAACACTTTTCTCACCAGAGAGAATCCGTTGCTGTGCACACCGGAAGACGCCATCCCGATCAGTACATCTCCTGCTTTTAAGTCTTCTCCTGTGATCATCTCTTTTTTATCACAGACACCTACTGCAAATCCGGCCAGATCATAATCTTCCTCCGGCATCAGTCCCGGATGCTCTGCTGTCTCACCACCGATCAGCGCTGCTTCTGACTGCAAACATCCTTCTGCAACACCGCTTACGATCGATGCGATCTTTTCCGGGTAATTCTTTCCACATGCGATGTAATCCAGGAAAAATAATGGTTCTCCTCCTGCACATGCAATATCATTGACACACATCGCAACTGCATCGATTCCGATCGTATCATGCTTGTCCATGATCATTGCCAGTTTGACTTTTGTACCGCATCCGTCTGTTCCGGAAAGCAGTACCGGCTCTTCCATCTCTTTGATCTTTGCAAGAGAAAACGCACCGGAAAATCCACCCAGTCCACCGAGTACTTCCGGACGCATTGTTTTCTTTACGTGTTCTTTCATAAGTTCCACTGATTTGTAACCAGCCTCAATATCCACACCTGCATTCTTATAATCCATAACTATTCTCCATTTCTTACATCGTCTGTGCTCTATTTTTCCAGATACGCCTGATATCCGATCTCGTCCAGCTTTTCTGCTTTTTTCTGAACTGTCTCTTTCATCTCTTCTGAATATGCTTTGAGTTTTTTCAAAACTTCCTCATCTGAGGTCGCAAGAATCTTTGCTGCCAGAATTGCCGCATTCATACCTCCGTCAATCGCAACAGTGGCAACCGGAATTCCCGGCGGCATCTGAACGATCGAATAGAGTGCATCCATTCCATCCAGATTCTTTCCGGACATCGGAACTCCTACTACTGGCATCGGGAAAAGTGCCGCACACATTCCCGGAAGATGTGCTGCCATTCCTGCTCCTGCGATGATCACTTTGATCCCCTTTCCTTCGGCCGCCTTTGCCCAGTCAAAAAACACATCAGGCATACGGTGTGCGGAAATGATCGTCATCTCGTAATCAATTCCCAGTTTTTCCAGCATGTCCGCAGCTTTGCTCATCACCTTAAGGTCTGAATCACTGCCCATTACAATTCCTACTTTTGGCATATCTTGTCCACCTTTCTTAACTTTTGTGTATTCCCTGTCTATTTCTCAAAAGATCCGTCCGGCATCTTTTTGCCCTCAGTCACGAATCTTCCGTCCTCCAATAGTATAATATTTTTTCCTTCTTTTGTTAATACACTTATTTCTTCTAACTCTTCATAAGGTGTGGTTATATCTAAACCGTATTGATTCATAAGCTGAACTGATTTTTCATCAAATATGCGCAGACATTCCTTTTGTTCCTCCATGTAGGAAACTGCATCAGGACCGGCTTGTCCGCACAACGCTTCTTCCGCCCGATCCAGTCGTATTCTTCCTGTCACTCTGGCTGTCCACTCCTTCTCACGCTCATATCCGTACTTCATCACATCCAGTTTTCGCTCGATATATTTCTTATCCAGAAACAGCGCCTCATCACATTTATGATCTGCTTCATACTGCGGATTTACATTCCCATGCAGTTCGTCTCTTGCAATCACACCGGATGCCGGAATGCAGATGACAGGTTCGATTCCCTGTTTTTCCAAATCTGCCAGCACAGCCAAAACAAGCCGCTCAAATCCCGGACGATAAAAGATCTGTACCACTGACTTTTCAGCCTGGCAATCCTCTTTGCGATATCTTCTTGTATACGTGTCTGCTATTTTCCAAAGAGCCTCCTCGGAAAGATTTCTGAAATATTCTGCCGTTTCCAGTTCTTTCTCTCCCACATATTCCCCGTAAGAATACAGATACCGGTTATCTGAAAGATCCATTTCCCTGATCCTGTCAATGACTGATTTTGTGTACACTGGATTTATGGACTCTCTGAGATGATCTGCCAGAAATACATCGCAGTAATCGCTTGCATACCAGTACACACACTCTCTTAAATTCCTGTATTCCGGCTGTTCCTGCGCTTCAAAACACTGATAGATCTCCAGAAACAACTCATTTAAGATCGTCAGATAATCCAATCTGTTCGAAAATGCATACAGAATCCCGCTGCGCAATTCTGTATACAAAAAACTCAGGAGCTGTCCATAGACTTCTGAAAGCATCTTTACCGCATATGTCGGATCAGCAAAACTCTTCTTATAGTTTTCCCCCAGAATATCTACATACAGCTCCTGATTCCATCTCTTCCTCTCTTCCAGAGTGAAGGTTTCAAAACTGTGGTCTTCTATTGTTCTGCGAAGTGATTCCAGTTTGAGCAAAAAAGCGGCACACATCCGGAAATACGGCCGATACCTGTCCTGCACAGTCTCTTCCTGATCGATCATCTGCAGTCTTTCTATTGAGAGCTGGTGGCGTTCCATACATCTCTCGTTTCCATCCCGCTGCCATGTTTCCAATTTCATCTATGAGAGTCCTCCTAAAAATATCATGATCAGAACCAGCAATACCAGCCCGTTAAGTACGATTCCGAGCCAGCACGTAAAATGTCTTTTTTCCGGCTCCTGACGTCCCTTAAGACCTGCCCGGATTCCAAAAACTGTAAACATCATATCGATCAGTCCCAATGCACCTGCAATATCTGCCGTTTTCTCACGCATTGTATACGCATGAAGAATCAACAATACAAGAACAAACAATGAAAAAATCGCATACATACAAGAACTTTTTCCCTGTCTTGCCTGTCTGATTTTTTCTTTCTTCTCTTTCTTCTCTTTCTTTTCCTTATTTTCCTTTTTTTCCTTTTTTTCTCCTGCCATCATATTTTCTCCTTATCCCATTACAGATCAAAAACAATACATATCCTAAAATTCCGCCGATCGTATTCAGTAACAGATCATCTACGTCAAAGCTTCCCACTCTTGTCAAAAGCTGAAATACTTCCACTCCGAGGCTCAGTCCCAAGCTATAGAACAATGTCATCAAAAAGCCTCTCATCCTGCTGGCAACGGATATAAAAAATCCATATGGCACAAAAATCAGGATATTTCCAAATAAATTGGTAAATACCGCGAAAAGCCCAAGCGTTTCCCGGTATTCCACAAAACGTCTGATCTCCTTGAAAAGCACAAGATTACAGCGGTATTCTTCACCAATACCGCTGCGTCCGTACCAGTCTGAGAAGATCAGGAAATATAATAAGAAAAAAATATAGAGCACAAATAATATTTTTCCCACCGTGCGGGTTCTTTTCACCTGTCTCTGATTCAAATTACTCCCCCGTTTTCCACAGCTAAAATGTAATCTCGCTCTTATTTTTCAACAGACGTGCCCCATTGACAATGGCGATAATTCCGGCTGTCACGCCTGTTACGATCGTAATGATTCCGATCACAATGCTTCCTGCTCCTGCCTGACTCATTGTTTTATATGCCTTCTCCATCTTCTTTCACTCCCCGCTTACTTTGCACCATACATTTCATAATATGCATCAATTGCCGCTTTTAATGTATCATCAATGATCACTTTTCCTTTATATGGTCTGTTGTAGAGGTGTTCTACGACTTCTTCCATTGTTACGATTGCTGCGGTGTCAAAGCCATACAGCTCTTTCACTTCATCCAATGCACATTTTTCTCCGCCTTTTCCGACTTCCATACGGTTTAATGACACCATCAGTCCGACGATCTCTACATCGGCAGCACCTTTTACTTTCGGAACTGTCTCTTCCATAGATTTTCCGGATGTTGTTACATCCTCGATCATCACAACACGGTCTCCGTCTTTTAATTTACTTCCAAGGAAACTTCCCTTGTCTGCACCGTGATCTTTTTCTTCTTTGCGGTCTGAACAGTAACGCACTTCTTTTCCGTATAATTCGCTGTATGCGATTGCAGTTACAACTCCAAGCGGGATTCCCTTATAAGCAGGTCCGAATAACACATCGAAGTCATCGCCGTATTTATCGTGAATTGCCTTCGCGTAATACTCACCCAGCTTTTTCAGCTGAGAACCTGTTACATATCCGCCTGCATTCATAAAAAACGGAGATTTTCTTCCGCTCTTCAATGTAAACTCTCCAAATTTTAATACATCACTGTCTACCATAAATTCAATAAATTCCTGTTTGTATGCTTCCATCTTCCTTAAACCTCCATATTTATGGACATCTGTATGCCCCTGTAATCTGTTAAATCTTCTCAATTTTATCATAATTTTTCGGTTATTTCAATTTTTTATCAGCCGCAGTTAAAATCTCCTGAATTTTCTTTCCGGAAGCTGCCCGTATAAAAACAGGGAGACTACCCATATCACGGATAATCTCCCACCGGACAGTCCATCAGAAAGGACGTTTCACACTTTTATAAAATTCCAAACCAAAACAAAAATTCAACATACGCTTGATCTAAGTTCAGTTTCTCTGCTATTTTTTCGATGTTCATTCCTTTTCCAAGCTCATTTCTGATTTGTTCTATATCATATTCCATGTTGCCCGGAATCCTTTTTTCCTTATCCTCGAAAAAATCTTTCATACACTTCCTCCGTAGGCATGCTCTCTCCTGTAAAAATCCGGAAAGCAGCTTCGCCCTGCCATAGAAGCATACCAATTCCGCCCAGTGCAATTTTGCAGCCTGCTGCTTTTGCCTCCCGAATCAGTTTTGTTTCTCTTGGATTATAAACCGCATCTGCAACTACAAAATCCGTCCGGAATACGGATACATCTTTGATCAACGACTCATCCTCTGCCGGTTTCATTCCTGACTTGGTTGCATTCACAAGGATATCACTTTCTTTGATTTTTTCATATAATTTCTGGCTGTCTTCCAAAGGATATACCTCTACAGTTACACCAGGAACCTTGTTTTCAATTTTTCTTGCCGTATTTTCTGCATTCGCATAAAATTTATCCTTACAATTGAAAATATAAATCTTCTTTGCCCCTTCCAATGCGGCCTAAACCTGGATCGCAGTAGCTGCTCCCCCTGCACCCATAACAGTGATCACTTTATCTTTTACATCTGCACCGTGCTCCTTGAGATTTCTCACAAATCCGATTCCATCCGTATTATGTCCATGAAGCTTTCCGTCTTTTACCACAACTGTATTGCAGGCACCGATCAGTTCTGCTGCGTCAGAAAGCTCATCTGCCAGCTCTGCCACCTTTGTCTTGCATGGCATGGTCACATTAAACCCTTTACATCCAAGTGCTTTCAACGCACTGACTGCCTCTTCTGTCTTGTCAAGATCCACGTCAAATGCCAGATAAACATAATCCTGTTCTGTCTTCTGAAAACTGTAATTATACATTGCCGGTGAACCGGAATGTCCTACCGGTGAACCGATCAGGCAAAAAAATCCTGTTCTTCCATTAATCTCCATAACAATTCTCCTTTCTTTCCTAAATCATCATTGCTGTTTCGAATGCTTCCTTCGTAGCATCCATCGCTCTTCGCGCACGAACTGAATCTCCTATCACAAATACTTCTTTTGCAAATACTTTGATTTCCTGGCTCAGAGGATCATAATTACGGTATCCCATTGCAAGCACCACAGTATCCACCTGCTCCACACGACCTTCTGTTCCATTCTCCAGAACATAAGAGACACCATCCTCATGAAATTCTGTCACTTTTGCACCTGTAATCCCCTGTACCTGATACTCATTCAGTTCTTTCATCAGGAATTTTCTATGTTCCGGGATCACATCTGCGCCTAATTCGTCACGGAGTTCCACAATTGATACCTGATGTCCCAGTTCTCCAAGGAAATCCGCCACTTCACATCCTACCATGCCGCCTCCGACTACCAGAACACGTTTTCCCGGTTTTACATTTCCTTCCAGTACATCTGCTGCATGTACTGTCTTTTCAATTCCCGGAATCGGCAGCATGAGAGGTTTGGAACCTGTGGCAACAATCACCGCATCCGGCTTTTTCTCCCGGAGCAGCTCCGGTGTTACGGACGTATTTAATTCAATCGTTACTCCCTGTGCCTTACAGTTGTTGATGTAACTGCAGATCATGCCATTAATACATCCTTTTCCCGGGGGATAAGCTGCCAGACGCATATTTCCGCCAAGCATCTCTTTTTCTTCGTATAAAGTCACATCATGTCCTAGAAGCGCACATACATATGCCGCATATAAACCTCCCGGTCCTCCGCCGACAACGACAACTTTTTTCTTCTGTTCTGCCAGATCAAGCTCGGCTTCTCTTCCTGCCAGAGGATTGACCAGACAAGTAATTGCTTCTCCCCGGAACATGTTTGGCACACATCCCTGCAGACATCCAATACACGGCTGGAGTAATTCCAGTTCTCCGTCCTTTGCCTTTCGCGGAAGCTCAGGATCTGCGATACTCTGACGGCCAAAAGCAATCAGATCCGCCCTTCCTTCTTCTACCATCAGCTCTGCATACTGTGGTTCCGTATAACGTCCTACTGTAATCACCGGGATCTTAACCGCCTGCTTGATTTCTGTCACACAGCCAGAACTGAATCCCTCATGAAGAACGCTTGGCCCCCACATATATTCATCATGCAGGTGCACTGCTCTCGATACATGAAGCGCATCTACACCACATTCTTTTTCCAGATAAGATGCAACTGCAGCTGCATCCTGCGGTGTCTGACCTCCCACCACATCGTCCGAACCATTGATTCTGCAGATTACAGCAAGTGTTCCACCTGTTTTTTTACGGATATTTTCTATGATCAGTTTTGGAAGACGCATACGATTTTCAAAGCATCCGCCAAATTCATCCTGCCGTTTATTGGTTCTTTCAGAGATAAAAGAACTTACAAGATATCCATGGGCACAATGTACTTCCACTGCATCTGCTCCCGCCTGTTTCGCCCGCAAAGCCGCATCTCCGTAAGCCTCGATCAGCCGGTACAATTCTTCCGTAGAAATTGCTTTTGGGATTTCTGTCTTCACAGAGGCAGGAATACTGCTTGCCGATTTTAACGGATACCCCGTCACCTTGGAGTTTCCTTCCGGACCTGCATGCTGAAGCTGAATGGAAACCTTCGCCCCTTCCTTATGACAGGCTAAAATAGCCTCTTTAAAATTGCTGACGGTATCATCGGAAAACAGACACGGCTTTCTGGGACCTCCCTTTGCCTCCTTGTAGACAACCGTTGCTTCAAATGTGATCAATCCAAATCCGCCTTTTGCTTTCGCCCCGTAATATGCTGCAGAACGTTCACTCATCTTCCCGTCTGTATTCGCAAAATTATTTCCCATTGGACTCATCACAAACCGGTTAGGGACTGTCATATTTCCGATTTTGACCGGTTGAAACATTGCCTCAAATTTCATCGTTGCTTTTCTCCTTCCCCAATTTCTATGCTTCTAAAATCTCCGGCCAGGAACTTTCCAGCACTTTTTTGTATTTTCAAAATTGAATCTTGCAGCTTCCTCAACACCCCGGGCAAGAATACTGTCACTGATCACTTCTACTCCGAATGCACGCGGCTGTACACCTTTTTCCTTAAGCATTCTGCAAAAAGCTGCCGTATCTCCACATCCTGTTCCAGGTGCCAGACGATCATGCATAGACTCATCTCTCAACACATTTTCTGCATACGCTCTCTCATATACATCATTGATCTGAACAGAAACAATCTTATCTGCCGGAATTCCTTCCAGAACACAAAGATCGATCAGCTGGTTTGCTCTGAGCCAGTGCCAGGAATCCAGAATGATCTTTGCATTTTCACATTCACTTGCTTTTACAATCTCCCAGGCTCTTTTTACATTTGGAATGCCGCTGTATGGCATCGGTTCTACTCCGATCACAAGACTGCCCGCTCTGCCGCATAATTCTTTCAGTTTTTGAGCTGTGTGCTCCACAGAATATGTTTCCATCATACCACAGTTAATATGGGAAACGCCAAACAGCTCACACATATGAAAACACATCTGTTCTTTGTATTTCTGTTCGTAGCTTCGATTGTCTTCTGCCCACTGAACGATATATTCCACTTCAGTTACCTGCATTTCATACTTCTTAAGAATTTCCAGGATATCCTGGAGGAATCGTCATATGAACTTATATCAGCTTCGCTACTTTTCTCTGCTGGCAAAGACCGGACATTTTCGAAAAACCGCAGAACAATTGTGCATTACCCAGCCAAGCCTGAGTCATTCTATCTCCTTATTAGAACAAGAATTGGGGGGCACTTTATTTGAAAAACAGGGACGGCGTTCTGTACTCACTCCGAAAGGATCTCAATTTTTGAAATATGTGGAAAAATCACTGGACGTTCTTGATGAAGAGATTTTAAATATGCGTCACATCGCAATGGGCGCAGGAGTCATTGAATTAGGCTTTCTTCGAACACTGGGTGTAGGATTTTTGCCCGAAATGGCACATCGATTTTTAGAAGAACAAAAAGAAAAGACCATTCAGTTCAAATTTCACACAGGCATTACTGCTTCTTTGCTCGAAGGTCTTAAAGATGAAAAATATGATATTGTCTTTTGTACAAAACGCGAGAATGAACCTGATATCCATTTTATTCCTGTTTCTAAACAAGATCTTGTTGTGATCGCTCCGAAAAATCATCCGCTTTCCGGACACGAATCAACAAATCTGAAGGAACTGGCTCCTTATCCCCAGATTTATTTTTCTCAGGCCTCCGGTCTGCGAGGTATTGTTGACAATTTGTTTCAAAAAATACAGGTGAAGCCCCAGATTGCGTATGAAATAGACGAGGACATCGTAATCGCAGGTTTCGTTTCGAAAGGATTCGGGGTGGCAGTCGTTCCATATATGACAGACCTTCTCAGAATGGATGTAAAAATCATTCAGATCTCCTACCCTGACTGGGAACGAAAGTTTTATATGGCTGCTCTGAAAACACACCATATGACACCTGTCGTAAAGAACTTTTACGACTATGTCACAACAAATTACGGCATCCTTTAAGGAATGTCCGCACACATGAAAAAAGGATGTGTCACTTTTTTCACACCCTTTTTCGTTCTGCTATTTTACAATTCCAACCATATCCTGCACGCTTGCAAAATGGTTCTGTTCCATATATCTCGCAATGCCATCCACAATCTCCATGGTCACATTCGGATTGTAGAAATTCGCAGTTCCCACGGATACTGCACTCGCCCCGACTAAGAGCATCTCGATGGCATCCTCAGCCGTCTCGATTCCGCCCATACCGATGATCGGCACATTCACTGCATTGGCCGCCTCATATACCATGCGGACCGCGATCGGATGAATGGCCGGACCGGAAACACCGCCGGTCTTATTTGCCAGTGCAAAGGTCTTCCGATTGATATCGATCTTCATTCCTGTCAGAGTATTGATCAGAGAAATAGCATCTGCCCCGCCGGCTTCTACCGCTTTTGCCATCTCAGAAATGCTGGTCACATTCGGACTCAGTTTCATGATAACCGGCTGTTTTGCATATTTTTTCACTGCTCTTGTGATTTCTTCTGCTGCCTTTGGGTTCTGTCCGAATGCAATTCCGCCTTCTTTGACATTCGGACAGGAAATATTGATCTCCAGCATATCCACATCTTCATTCGCCAGGCGTTCTACCACTTCACAGTAATCCTCTGTGGATCTTCCGCATACGTTGACAATAATCTTCGTATCGTACTGACGCAAAAACGGGATATCTCTCTTACAGAATACATCAATTCCCGGATTCTGCAGTCCAATGGCATTCATCATTCCGCTGTGGATCTCCGCAACTCTCGGTGTCGGATTTCCCGGCCACGGCACATTTGCCACTCCTTTTGTAGTGACTGCGCCCAGACGGTTCAGATCTACAAATTCACTGTATTCTTCCCCTGATCCAAATGTTCCGGATGCCACTGTCACCGGATTGTTCCACTCTACACCTGCAATCTTTACCCGCATATCCATTACAGTTCCACCTCCGTTGCCAAAAATACCGGTCCGTCTTTGCAGACACGTTTGTTGTGTACATGGCTGTGATCATCCACTTCCTTCGACTGGCAGACACATCCAAGACAGGCTCCGATTCCGCACGCCATTCTCTCTTCCATGGAAATGTAGCACTCGATTCCTTTCTCCTGTGCATACTGCTTGATCGCACGCAGCATCGGAGTCGGACCGCAGGCATAGATCACATCTGCTTCCAGACTGTCCGCTGCAACTGCATCCATAACGTTTCCTTTTGTTCCTGTACTTCCATCTTCTGTCGCAATATAAAGTGTTCCATTTGCTTCCATCTCTTTTGTCAGAAACGTCTCACTTCGATATCCCATCACAAGCTGACACTCGGTCTGATATCCGGCTGTTAACTGCTTTGCCAGCTCCAGCATCGGCGGCACACCAATCCCGCCGCCAAAAAGCAGCGCTTTTTTTTCTTTTCCCGTTTCCAGATCAAAACCGTTTCCAAGCGGTCCCATGACCTCCAGTGAATCGCCCGCTTTCATCTGTGAAAACTGCTTTGTTCCGGTCTTTTCTCCTGTCACGCGGTACACCACGCGCAAAGCGCCCTTTTCTTTGTCAATCTCACACAGACTGATCGGTCTTGGAAGCAGTTTTGCTCCGTCATTTGTATACATGGAAATAAACTGTCCCGGAACCGCTTCTGCAGCCACAGGCTCTGCTTTCAGCCACATACTGTAAATATCTTCTGCGATCTTCTCCTGCGAGATGACCACTGCTGTCATTTTCTGTTTCTTAGACATGAATCTTCCTCCCCGGTACTTATCTTGCTTCTAATGCGCCCTGGATATCTGCAACCATCGCTTCAACTGCAGCTCTGGAAGCATCTCCGAAATTCTCTGCTCCGAATTTTGCATAAGCTTCCTGCTTGTAAGCCGCAATGATTCCTCTGGATGAGTTTACGATCGCACCCAGTCCGTCTTCATTGAAGAAGTGTACCAGATCTTTGCCCTGTCCGCCCTGTGCACCATATCCAGGTACCAGAATGTAAGATTTTGGCATCACTTTGCGAAGCACTTTTCCCATCTCCGGATATGTGGCTCCTACAACAGCTCCGATATAGCTGTACTCGTCACCCATACAGTCAGCGCCCCACTGTGCTACTTTTTCTCCAACCAGCTCGTACAGTGGTTTTCCGTCGATCAGCTGATCCTGAAATTCTCCGCTGGACGGATTGGATGTCTTCACAAGAATAAAAAGACCTTTTTTGTGTTCTTTGCAGACATCGATGAACGGATTCACCCCGTCAGAACCAAGGTATGGGTTCACTGTTGCAAAGTCCTCATCAAATGGAACGTACTCTTTGCTTCCCACTTTAACGCTTCCCAGATGTCCCACTGCATACGCTGCGGAAGTAGAACCGATATCTCCACGTTTGATATCTCCGATCACCACCAGATCTTTGGATTTACAGTAATCCACTGTCTTTTTGAACGCCTCGATTCCCGGAACTCCGAACTGCTCATACATCGCGATCTGCGGCTTCACTGCCGGAATCAGATCATATGTCTTGTCCACAATCTCTTTGTTAAACTGCCAGATTGCTTCTGCCGCCCCTTCCAGTGTCTCTCCGAATTCAGCAAATGCTTTTTTCTGCACGTGCTCCGGAATGTAGTTTAACATCGGGTCCAGTCCCACCACGATCGGTGCCTTTGTTTCTTTGATTTTTGCTACCAGTTTGTTGATCATTTTTTCTTCCTCCCTGTTCTCTAAAAAGGGACAGAACATGCTGTCTGTCTCCTTATTTTTCGTATACGATCTTTCCGTCTGCTAATGTACAGCAGACTTCTCCCTTAACTTCCCATCCGTCAAACGGTGTATTTTTCCCTTTGGATGCAAACGTATCCACATCGATCTGATATTCTCTTCTCGGATCAAATACTACAATATCTGCTTTTTTACCGGCTGAAACACTTCCTCTGTCTTTCAGTCCCAGGATCTTTGCCGGATTATAGCTCATCTTTTCTGCCATCTGCATCACTGTGAGCACTCCTTTTTCCACCAGCTCTGTATAAGTCAGGCATGCACTGGTCTCCAGGCCCACGATTCCAAATGCTGCCTGTTCCATTGGCTTATCCTTCTCAGACATCATATGCGGTGCATGATCTGTGGAGATCACATCCATCACTCCGTCTTTTAATCCCTGTCTGAGCGCTTCCACATCTGCTTTGGAGCGCAGCGGCGGGTTCATCTTCCAGATTCCATTGTTCTCTGGAATATCCTCATCTGTCAGAATAAAATGATGCGGACACACTTCTCCTGTCACCTTCAGCCCTGCTTCTTTCGCATCTTTGATCATCCGGACGCTGTCTGCTGTCGAGCAATGGCACAGATGCAATGTGGCATCCAGCTCTTTTGCAATCAGGATGTCTCGTGCCACGATCACATCCTCCACCGAATTCGTGATCCCTTTTACGCCCAGTTCCTCTGCACGCTTTCCGGCATTCATCACGCCGCCTTCTACCATGGAAATATCTTCGCAGTGTGAGAAGATCAGCAGATCATTCTCTTTTGCTTTTCGCATGGCTTTTCGGAACAAAAAGGCATTCATGACAGATTTTCCATCTTCGCTGAGTGCATAACAGCCTGCCTGTGCCATCCCTTCGATATCCGAGAGTTCTTCGCCGCACTCACCCATAGTCATGGAGCCCAGCTGTATCACGTGTACCAGAGATTCCTCCTTTGCACGTCTGTGAACCTCTTCTACTTTTTCTTTTGTATCGATCACCGGTTTCGTATTCGGCATCGCACATACTGTCGTCACACCGCCTCTGGCTGCTGCCATTCCTCCGGTCGAAAGTGTTTCCTTCTGAGTCAGTCCCGGATCTCTCAAGTGCACATGCAGATCGATAAATCCCGGCATTACATAACAGCCTGACGCATCGATCACTCTGTCAGCTTCAGCCTGCAGATTTTTTTCTACTTTTTCGATATCAGTATCACGCACAAGCACATCACATACTTCATCCACACCTGTCAACGGATCCACAACATGTCCATTCTGAATTAAAATCTTCATACAGTACTTTCCTTTCTTTGTTGATTCTAAAGAGCGAATTTCCCTTCACTGAAAAAATCACATATGTATATTTATAATAACATAAAACAGGGGAACTGCACAACAAAAAGAAAAAGCGTGTTGTAAAATACATACTTTTTCCCGATCCGGAACATACTATTTCGCGAAACACAAATCTAAATTTATGCAAAGGAGACATTACCATGACAGAAATTTCAATCTTAGATCTGCAGAATCTCCGTCATCTGATCGGAGGATACTCTACGACTCACTGTAAAATGACAGATTACGCCGCACAGGCAACAGACCCGCAGGTAAAGCAGTTATTTCAGGAAGCTGCCGATTCCGCACTCAAAAACAAACAGGATCTGATGAAATTTTTATAAGGGGGATTTGAAAATGGATGAAAAGACAATGGTATCTGACGCCTTGGTCGGAGTAAACGGAGAATTGAAAATGTTCGGAGATATGATACCGCAGACAGAAAACAAAGAACTGAAACAGTGCCTCAAACAGATTCGAAACCAGTGTGAAATGTCACAGGAAAAACTGTATCAGGTAGCACGGGAAAAAAGCTATTACGTGCCTGCTGCAAAAGCAACCCAGCAGGAAGTTGATCATGTAAAATCCATTTTGACACAGCCTAAAATGGGACTGTAGAAGAAAAAAGTACAGTGGCCGCAGATTTTTGCAGCCACTGTACTTTTTCTTCTACAGTTCCTCCCCGTTTGTCTCAATCACGCGACGGAACCATGCAAAAGATTTTTTCTTATAACGTTTTCCGCTTCCAGTTCCATCATCATTTTTATCAACATAGATAAATCCATAACGTTTTCTCAATTCCCCTGTTGTAAAGGATACCAGATCAATGCAGCCCCAAGGCGTGTACCCCATCAAGTCTACTCCATCCAGTTCTACTGCTTTTTTCATCTCCTTTATATGTGCCCTCAGATATTCGATCCGGTAATCATCATCACAGGTTTTATCTTCTTTTAGAACATCGATTGCCCCAAATCCATTTTCCACAATAAACAGTGGTTTTTCATAGCGCTCATACAGGGAAACAAGTGCATACCGAAGTCCCACTGGATCGATCTGCCATCCCCAGTCACTTGCTTTTACATATGGATTAGGAACAGAATTTGCAGAGCTTCCATCCAGTGATTCCGTCGTGTCTTTCTGTACATCTGCTTTGACTGCATTGGTCATATAATAGCTGAATCCCAGATAATCACAGACACCTTCCGCAAGGATCTGTTCATCTCTCGGTTCCATCACCGGTGCTGTATTTTCCCGCTCCCATTCTTTCTTTGCAAACGCAGGATAATGCCCTCTCATCTGCACATCCGCAAAATAATATCTTTCATGCATACATTCTGCTGCTGTCATAATATCATCCGGATTGCAGGAATATGGATAAAACGGGACAAACGAACACATGCATCCAATCCGAAAATCGGGATTGATCTGATGTCCTTTTTTTACAACCATAGCACCTGCCACCATTTCATGATGTGCCGCCTGATACATAGCTTTCTTCTTGTTTTTGTACTGTGAAAAGAGAACCCCGGAATCTGTCCATCCGAAAATATCCGCAGACGTATTGGTCTGGTTATTAATCTCATTAAATGTCATCCAATATTTAACTTTCTCTTTGTAGCGTTCCATGACTGTAACTGCATAACGCACGAAACAATCAATCACTTTTCGATTCACCCAGCCTCCGTATTCTTTTGCCAAGTGATATGGCATTTCAAAGTGGCTCAGTGTAATGACCGGTTCTATGCCATACTTTAAAAGTTCATCAAACAGATCGTCATAAAATTTCAGTCCTTCCTCATTCGGGATCAGTTCATCACCATTTGGAAAAATACGTGTCCACGCTATACTGGTACGGAAGCACTTAAATCCCATTTCCGCCATCATAGCAATATCTCCTTTGTATTCATGGTAAAAATCAATCGCTTCGTGATTTGGATAATACTCGCCTTCAATGACTCCTTCTGTGATTCGGCGCATCATTTGATTGCTGCCCCCAGTCATCACATCCATCACACTAATCCCTTTTCCACCTTCATTCCATCCGCCTTCCAGTTGATTTGCAGCAACTGCACCGCCCCATAAAAACGTATTTGCTAATGCCATCTTATATCTCCTCCTATTTTCTCTCTATATTCTCTGTACTTTCAACAATGCATTCTGACGCTCTACCTGCTTAAAGGCCACTGTCTCAATCTCTGAGAATTCGTAACTATTCGTAACGATTACAGGGGTTGTCACTTCATAACCGGCTTTTTCAATCTCTTCTTTTTCAAATTCCAGAAGAAGCTGCCCCTTCTTCACCTGTTCTCCGTCCTGCACATATGCTGTAAATCCTCTTCCCTGAAGTTTAACGGTATCCATCCCCACGTGAATCAGAATCTCAATTCCTGACGTACTCTCGATTCCTACTGCATGATGACTCTCCAACAGTCCGACTATTTTTCCGTCGAATGGTGCATATATTTTCCCTTCTTCCGGCACGATGGCACATCCTTTTCCCATCATTTCTCCGGAAAAAACTTCATCATGTACTTCACTCAATGGGATTACCTCTCCCCTCATCGGGCTGTCCACAATTTCTTCTCCACAAATTTCCTCATTTGTGCTGCCTTTTTCTGTGTCAGACTCCTCTTTTTCTTTCGGGTCTGCAAATCCTACAACCTGAATCAATACGATTGTCAGAACAATTGCCACAGCACATCCAACTGCTTCTCCTACAAATGACATCGGTGCATCCTTGCTGATGGAATTTACCACTGTCAAAAGGCTTGGGAGTCCTGCATATGCATAATAAGCAGAGTGGAAAAAGCTCATCACAACTGCTCCGACGGCTCCTCCGATACATCCACAGATAAACGGTTTTTTCAATCGCAGTGTCACCCCATAGATTGTTGGCTCTGTAATTCCGAAAATACCTGTGATTCCTGCTGATAACGAAACACTTTTCATTTCTCTGTTTTTAGATCTGATAAATACGCCAAAGGCTGCCGCAACCTGAGCAACGACTGCAATGGTCTGAAATGCCTGAAACGTATCAAATCCCTGCATATCAAAATTAGCAAGAACAACTGGTGTAATTCCCCAATGTACTCCAAAAATTACTACCACTTCCCACAAGCCTCCGATGATGGCTCCTGCCAGGGCTGGCGCGGTATTTGCAAGAAAATTATATCCATTTGCAATTCCGTTTGCCGTAATGGAAGATACAGGACCAATCACAAGAATGGTTGCGGGAACCATAATCAAAAAGCAGATTAACGGTGTTAGCAATGCTTTTGCTGCTTCTGGCAGTTTCTTTTCTAAAAATCGTTCCAGATAGGACAATACCCAGACCAGAAGTAATGGAGGCAATACTGTTGAAGTATAGGTTGTCTCAGACAGTTTGATTCCCAAAAAACGGATTACTTCTCCATCTGCAATCCGGGCCGCCATACCCGCCCAGTCCGGATTAACCAATGCACAACAACATAAAACGGCGATAAACGTATTACATTTAAAGTGCTTGGATGCGGTAATTGCAATAAAAATCGGAAGAAATGTAAATGGCGTCCATGACATAAAACTCAATACCGCATACGTCCCAGTTCCTGCAAAAGATGGAACTGCCATATTGACCAGGATCAACGCCCCCTGCAGAAGTCCCGCTGCAGCCAGAATATATACAAACGGTGCAAACACAGCTGACATTGTTGCAATCACTTTATTCATGACACTCTGTTTCGGCTGCTCCACCTGAAGATTCTCTGTATCCAGATGCAGTTCTTCTGCCACCGCATCATATACCTCTCCCACATGAGTCCCGATTACAACCTGGAACTGTCCGCTGTTTTCCACAACTGTAATTACTCCCGCCATTGCTGCAACTTTCTCTTTTGCCTGTTCCGGCTCTTCCTTTAATACCAGTCTCAATCTCGTTGCACATCTTGTGGCATTGACAATATTTTCTTTTCCGCCCACTTCACAGATAATGTCATGGGCCAGTTTTCGATAATCTCTGATCTGTGCCATCTCGTTCTCCTCCTTGTTGTACAGAGTCCTTTGCGCGCATCCACTCTCTTCTTTTGATGAAATTACTATATAGAATTCTCGTTTTTCTTTCAATATTTTTACGGATTTTGTTTTTTCATTTCACTTTTTCTGAAACCAACAACAAATCCAGTGCAACAATGTTTCACATATAAAAAAATACATTCTGTTTTTGTGCAAAATCAACAATTCCCTTTTAGCTATTTTGCATAACTAAAAGGGAATTGTTAATTCCGCGTTTAAGATTCTTCATTTAAGCCCCAAAGACTCTTCTCTCCCGCTTTCTCATATTTTTGATTCAAGACCAGATTATCCTGATATTTTCTGCTAAATTCCAACCCATACAAAATATCCAACAAGTATTTACCCGAAGCAAAAAACATGGACATCCAGAACTCTTCTACTTTTTCAGAACCGGCCGCCACCAGTACTTCATCCGCATATCTGGCAATGATACTATCACCATCGGACACTACTGCAACCACTCTTGTCCCATTTTTTCTCAACAACTTTTCAATCTCCGCCAACCGTTCATTCCGTCCTGTATGACTCAAAATAATTGCCACATGACCATCTGACGGCATATTTGCATGTAATCCCTGAATATTCGTTGCAGAATAAACAGCAGATCTTTTTCCCGCATGAAAAAGCAGGGAACATCCATATTGTGCTAGATTTACATTCATATCATAAGCATAGAAATCCACAGACCGTGCCTCTGCGATCAGTTTTCCAACACGCATAAGCTGGCTATACGAAACTTCCTTTTGTGTCTCCATTACCGCCTGTTTCTGAATTTCTGTGATTTTCCGAACCATAGTCACAACATTTTCCCGCTCGGACATCATAATTTTCTCCTGTTTTTCGTCCAGATATCCATCCCTCAGTTCACTGACAAACTTAATCTTAAATTCCGGAAACCCTTTCACGCCCAGCTTCTGACAAAACCGTGTCACGGAAGCCGCACTGGTAAAGGTCTGATGCCCCAGTTCTCTGGATGACATATTTTCAATGGTCTCCGGATGTTCCAAAACAAATCGTGCAATATCCTTCTCTCGTTCTGTAAAATCCTGCGCCTGCTTTAACTGCTGGATCAATGACATGTTCTTTCCTCCCGTTCCTTAATCTTGTTCTTATCTTAACGCAATTACAAAAACACCGTCAATCTATATACACAAAGATTTTTAATAATTCATGCACAAAAAAATCAGAAAACAGTCTGTCTGACACATTTTCTGATTTTTCTCTGTTATACCGTTGTATCTTCTGAAGCATTCTCTTCACAAACCAATTTTTTTGCCTGCAAGATCTGCATAAACTCTTCTCCTGTGATGGTCTCGTTTTCATACAGATACTTGGCAAGTTCATGCAGCTTCGTCTCATTTTCTTTTAAAATCTGAAGTGCTTTTGTATGTGCCTCTCTCACGATCTCTACTACCTTGGCATCGATCTTCGTCTGCGTCTCCGGAGAACAGGTCAGGGATGCATCCCCTCCCAGATACTGATTCTGGATCGTCTCCATCGCCACCATATCAAATTCATCACTCATACCGAACTGAGTCAGCATGGCTCTTGCCAGCTTGGTGGCCTGCTCAATATCATTGGATGCGCCTGTTGTCACTTCTTTGAAAACCAGCTCTTCCGCTGCTCGCCCGCCGGTAAATGTAGTGATCTTGTTGAGCAATTCCGATTTTGTCATAAGGAAATGCTCTCCCTCATCCACCTGCATGGTGTATCCCAACGCACCGGAGGTACGTGGAATAATGGTAATTTTCTGAACCGGTGCGGAATCCGTCTGTTTTGCCGCAACCAGTGCATGCCCGATCTCATGGTAGGCAACTGTCAGTTTTTCTTTCGTAGACAAAATCCTGTTTTTCTTCTGATATCCGGCAATCACTGTCTCTACACTTTCTTCCAGATCTTCCTGCATGGTCACTTTACTTCCGCGGCGTACCGCCCGAAGAGCCGCTTCATTGACAATATTGGCAAGCTCCGCTCCGGAAGCCCCTGCAGCCGTTCTTGCAACTGCTGCAAAATCCACATTATCAGAAAGCCGGATTTTCTTTCCATGGACTCTTAAGATTTCTTCCCTTCCTTTTAAATCCGGGAGTTCTACCGGAATCCTGCGGTCAAACCGTCCCGGACGCAGCAGCGCCGGATCCAGTGAATCAGGCTGGTTGGTCGCCGCCAGGATCACAACGCCTTTCGTGCCGTCAAATCCATCCATCTCTGTCAAAAGCTGATTCAGTGTCTGCTCTCTTTCATCATTTCCGCCGATATTTCCATTTCGCTTCTTCCCGATGGCATCAATCTCATCAATAAACACGATACATGGTGCCTTCTCATTCGCCTGTTGGAATAAGTCCCGCACTTTCGCAGCCCCCATACCAACAAACATCTCCACAAATTCCGAACCGGAAATCGAAAAGAACGGAACATTGGCTTCTCCCGCTACCGCTTTTGCAAGCAGAGTCTTACCGGTTCCCGGAGGTCCCACAAGCAGAGCGCCTTTTGGCATAGCTGCTCCCATCTCCCGATATTTATCCGGATCATGAAGATAATCCACGATCTCACTTAGCAGCTCCTTTGCCTCATCCTCTCCTGCCACATCGGAAAACTTAATCCCGTTGCTGGATTTGACGTAAATTTTTGCGTTGCTCTTTCCACCTCCGAACATCATAGAATTCATCGGATTTGCTCCGCCGTTCATCTTCGACATCATCTTCTTGGATAACCATCTGCCAAGCATGATAAAAATCGCGATCGGCAGAATGTAACTCAGTAAAAAGTACAGGATTGGAGACATCTCTTCTGTAATCTTAGAAGAAAAGTCTGCCCCGGAATCATATAGTCTGTCTACCAGACCCGGATCATCCATAACACCGGTCTTATACATCTTCTCTTCACTCTTATCCGTAAAGATGATCTCCCCGCTGTCAATGTTGACCTTTCCAATTTCCTTGTTCTCTGTCATTTTCATGAATGTATTATAGTCCACTTCTTTTACAGAATGCTTCAGTACATTCGGGAATACCAGACTGTTCAGCAAAACCATAATTGTTGCTACGATCAGACAGTAATATAAAAATGGCTTCTTTGGTGATTTTACTTCCTGCATATCATTCTCCTTCCCCGCCACATATGTAACTTAAGTTAGAATGTAGTATAGTCGAGCTGTTTTCAGAAGTCAAGCAAGAAACCCGTACCTTTCTGAAATTTCATTTTTATTTTATGTTTCTTTTATTTTTACGTAGTATTCCCTCTCTTAACGCGCGTTTTTCCTTATTTTATCCACATATAAAACAAGCAGCTGCATCACTCTTCTGATGCAGCTGCTTGTTCGACTATTTCCAGCAGTCTGTATTTTTAATTCCTACATTCTCTGCTTTAAATACCGGATTTTTTCCGGCCTTTTTCTGTGTTTCGTAATCTTTCAATACTTTCAGAGCAATGTTGCCCAAAAGCAGAATTGCGATAATGTTGACGATCGCCATACATCCCATCGTAATATCTGCCAGATTCCATACCAGTGAGAAATCTGCCTGTGCGCCTAAGAATACTGCCAAAAGGCATGTACAGCGGAACACGAACAGTAAAACCTTATTATTCTTGATAAACAAAATATTGGATTCTGCATAATAATAGTTACCGATCAGACTGCTGAATGCAAACGCAAAAATGGATGCCGTGATAAAGTGGATTCCCCATGTTCCCACATTTGCAGAAATCGCTTTCTGCACAAACGGAATTCCATCCAGAACGCCCGCCTCTCCCTGAACACCGGAAAGAAGCAGCATCATTGCAGTTGCCGAGCAGATCAAAAGCGTGTCGATAAATACAGAAATTACCTGTACCATCCCCTGTTTTGCCGGATGGCTTACAGATGCACTTGCTGCAGCATTCGGCGCGCTTCCCATACCTGCCTCGTTGGAGAACAGACCTCTCTTGATTCCGATCACAACTGCGCTTCCAGCCAGGCCGCCCATAATCGCCTGAACATCAAATGCTTCTGATAAGATCATTGCCAGTACGCCCGGAAGCTGCGGAAGATGTGTCACGATCGTAAAAAGTCCGATCAGAAGATATGCACCTGCCATGATCGGCACCATTACAGACGTAATAAATCCGATACGATGCACGCCTCCGAAAATGATCAGACCGGTTCCGACTGCCAGAATCAAACCTACAATCATCGGATAACTGCTCTCACTGTATCCCGGAATATAATATTCCAGAGCAGAAGACATATTATAAGACTGCAGACCATTGAATCCATAAGCAAAACAAATAATCAGAAGCACGGAAAAAAGCACTCCCATCCAACGTTTTCCAAGCGCCTTCTCCATATAGTAGGAAGGACCGCCACGGAAGTCTTTTCCATCCTTTGTCTTATATACCTGTGCCAGTGTACTTTCGATAAATGCAGAAGCACCTCCGATTACAGCCATCACCCACATCCAGAAGACCGCTCCCGGTCCGCCTGCCGCGATAGCAGTCGCGATTCCTGCGATATTTCCTGTTCCGACACGGGATGCTGTGGAAATCATAAGCGCCTGAAAAGATGAGACCTGTTTCTTCCCATCTTCCACCTCCGCTTTTTCCGTAAGAATCCGAAATCCTTCTTTCATCAGACGCACCTGTGCAAACCGTGAACGGATTGAAAAGTAAAGTCCGGTTCCCAACAACAGAAACAACAGCAGGTACGTATACATCAGATCATTGATCTGCCCTAAGATGTCATTTAACATATATTTCCTCCTTTTCTTCTATTTCGCTGTCACATTTGAACATGCGTAATGTCGATAGTATACCAGAAAATCCACACTTGGGCAATATCCTATCAAATAACTACACTAATTCAACAGCTTTCCCCGGAACTTATTCCATATATGAACCTGAACATATTCATAAGCCCGGTCATAAATCCAGACTCCCACCTGTCCTGCTGCCAGAACAGCCAGAAGCAGTCCACCGGAGAGTTCTTTCATGAAAAGAAGTTCCTGAAATATCAGAACCATTGGAATATACATCAAATTAAACACCACATATTTCATCACCCAGAAAATCCAGGATTTCTGCATCTTTTCACTGCTTTTACCCAAAAATCGCCAGCTGCCTTCCGCTGCCAGGATGTAAAATCCCATAGCGGCAAATGAAATTACATAAAACTTGTTCGGTGTGACCAAAAATCCGAGCAGGATATCTGCCAGATAAAAAGCCACTCCCGCTTTCATCCCGAATTCACGGATGATGATCCCCACAAAATAGGAAGCTGCCGCCAGTAAAAACAGCGTATTGGTCTCGATCACACTTCCCAGTGCCATACAGACAACAGAAAGTGCCAGAAGCAGTCCGCTAAATGCGGTCATTCTCGCTTTTACATGCATGAACAAAGATCTCCTCCCATACATTCACACAGCGTATCTGCACACCAGAGATCACAGCACATGTTCCCCGTTCCACAGCTCTGTCCGCCGGCTCCATATCCGCCTCCGTATGGATTGCTCTGATATCTTCTGCTGTTCCAGTCCAGCTGGTTCAACAACTGACGATACTGTACATTATTCGGTTCCATATTGACTGCCTGTGCCGCATGCTCTCTTGCAAGTACGTTATTTCCGATTCCTGCATTGGCAAACCCGCTGGCATAATACCACATCGCATTGCGGTTCGGCATCCGGTCAAGAAGATTTAGCGCTTCCCTGTAGTTTCTGCTGTTGATATAATTGAACACTGCCTGCATCTCTGCGTCCTGTGGTCCGTTGTATGTGTTATTGTAAGAATTCCCGCCATAGGAGGAATTTCCGTAGGAATATCCTCCTCCCTGCTCTCTCTGGCGCATGATCTCATCATATGCTTCCTGCACTTCTTTGAATTTTTCTTCCGCCAGATCTGCAAGCGGATTGTTCACATTTGCATCCGGATGATACTTTCTTGTCAGCTCCCGGTATGCTTTTTTTATCTCATCATCTGATGCATTCTGAGGAACTCCCAGCACGTCATAAGGATTCTTGCTCATTCTTTTTATTTCCTTCCTCTAACTTTTTCTTCTGAATTTTATTATAACGATTCCAGACTCCATCATACAGGATATTTCTTAAAATGTCCACATCCAAAAGGCATGGCAGCTTCTCAAACTCGGCGCTGCACTCTGCGATCATCATACAGAGGATCTGCCGGATCTGTTCTTCATAATCTGCTCTTTCATGCAGACTTTTCAGTGGATTGTAACACTGCTTACGAAGATCCTCTTCCAGATCTTCATAAGCATCCATAATGTAAATATATTTTCCCAGGAAAAATCCCATGCGCCGCAGTGTCTCTTCCCACATATCTTCCTTATATACAAACAGATCTGCCATCAGTCTTCCAAAGCAGCCTGCTGATCGGTCGATCTCCTGACTGTTCTCTTTTTCACAGTCTGAGAGTTCCTGCAAAGACTCCCTGATTGCTTTACTCTGCCTTGGATATTGCTCCGCAATCTTTTCTGCCTTTTTCTTGAGCAGTCCGCCCCCTAACAGACCGCTTACTTTCTTCTCATCTGCCCAGTCATCTTTCATATGGTAATATGCAAGCAGAACGTTCATATCTGCTGCATACTGTGTAATCTCATTCTCGATCATCGCCTGCTTCTTCACCGGATGCACTTTACATCTGTGCTGATTCATCCGGTTTTTTGCCTCATACAAGGATGCCAGCAGAATAATCGCAAATGTCATATCATAAGTCAGCGTCATCTGTCCCATCGTCCCGTAACCCTCTTTTAATTTCCGGCAGAGTCCGCAATAATATGCCTTATATTTTCGCAGATCTTTCATCTTCAGCTCCGGTTCGCAGATCGTCACATAGCCAAACATGATTCACCTCTTCTTTCATAACATTTCCAAATACATGATGCTATCTATTATACTCATTTCCTGCAAAAATGTACAGAAAAACAGACAGACACTTCAAAAAAGCATCTGCCTGTCCTTCTTACAGTCGTTTTATAACATTTCTGCACGCAGTTCTTCTGCACTCTTCGGACTTAAATATGCCGGAGCAATGTCAAATACCGTCTTGCATCCTGTCTGTCCTTCTTTATGCAGGCGATATGCTGCTCTTGCATATGCCAGAATTACAGAAGAAGTAAATTCCGGATTGGAATCCAGTTTCAGACTGTATTCGATCAGATGTTTGTTTTCTTTTTCCCAGCCTGTCACACCACTTCTGAGTACAAATCCTCCGTGCGGGATTCCACTGTGATTTGCTTTTAATTCTTCCTCGCTGATAAAATGTACCGTTGTGTCATAATCTGCAAAGTAGTTCGGCATTGTCTTGATTTCCTCTTCCACTCTTGCAGCATCTGCGCCTTCCTCCAGCACAACAAAGCACTCTCTTGTGTGTTTCTGGCGTGTAGTCAGCTCCGGATTTTCACCGTTTCTTACTGCTTCCAGTGCAGACTCTACCGGAATTGTATACTGTTTTGCGTCTTTTACACCTGCGATCCGACGCACTGCGTCAGAATGTCCCTGGCTGACACCTTTTCCCCAGAACGTATAGTCTTTCCCTTCCGGAAGTACTACATTTGCATACAGTCTGTTCAATGAGAACATTCCCGGATCCCAGCCCACAGAGATAATTCCGATGTGTCCGCCTTTTTTTGCAGCTGCGTCTACGTTTGCAAAGTGCTCCGGAATCTTTGCATGAGTATCAAAACTGTCTACTACATTGAACATCTTCGCATATTCCGGTGTCTGTACAGGAAGATCTGTCGCACTTCCTCCACACAGGATCATCACATCGATCTTATCTTTCCAGTCAGCAGCATCTGCAATGTTGCACACTGCTGCTGTCTCTGTCAATATTGTCACGTCTTCCGGATTTCTGCGGGTAAATACAGCCACCAGTTCCATATCCGGATTCTGTCTGATCGCGCATTCCACTCCGCGTCCCAGATTTCCATATCCTAAAATACCAATTCTAATACTCATCTTTTTTTCTCCTTTGCATTTTGTATTTTGTTACTTATTATAATCTCCATGTTCTATTTTTCAAGTTTTTATTTTTGATTTTTTGTATTTTTTTCAAATCCCATTTTTATGCTTTCTCATCATAGGATTCCAGAAAATGATGTTTGACTCCGTTTTCCTTGTATGCAATTACCGTACTCAAATTGACATTTTCCACACTCTTAAAAATATTTCCCTCTACATACGGGTTCGTTTCTTTCAGTTTTGCGATCAGGTGCTTGATTTCCATCCGTTTGGATGCACTGCTTCCATCCACACTGCAGGTACTGCATGTCTCGGTAAACCGGCAGGCGCACTGCAGAAAATGCAGATGATTGTAATCTCTCCAATGCTTGATATCATCTTCCCTTACCAGATACAGCGGACGAATCAGCTCCATCCCCTCAAAATTCGTGCTGTGCAGCTTCGGCATCATGGTCTGTACCTGCGCACCATACAACATTCCCATCAGGATTGTCTCAATCACATCATCATAGTGGTGTCCAAGTGCGATCTTGTTGCATCCAAGTTCTTTTGCCTTACTGTAGAGATGCCCTCTTCGCATTCTGGCACATAAATAACACGGAGATTTTTCCACATCAAACACCGCATCAAAAATATCAGACTCAAAAATTTTGATCGGAATCCCCATCATTTTTGCATTCTGTTCAATCAGTTTCCGGTTCAGTTCACTGTATCCCGGATCCATCACCAGATATTCCACCTCAAACGGAAACTTGTTGTGCTTTTTTAATTCCTGAAACAGCTTTGCCATCAGCATCGAATCTTTTCCACCGGAAATACAGACTGCAATCCTGTCCCCCTCCTGCACCAGCTCATATTCCCGAACTGCCTTGGCAAATCGCGAGAACAGTCTTTTGTGAAATTTTTTGCGGATACTTTTCTCAATCTCTTCTGCCCGCAAAAGTTCTTCACCTGATTCTTCCTCTTCCTTCTTCTGCTCAGCTTCCATCCGCTCTAACAACCACCTCGTATATCCGCCTTCCAGACTGACTGCATCATATCCTTTCTCCCGGAGCACTTCTGCACATTCTTCACTTAATGCCCCTCGCGTACAGTAAAGCACCAGCTTCTTTTCCTTATCCGCCGCATCCAGATTCTGCTCGATTGTTTCTGTCGGAAGCCACTCTGCCCCCGGAATCATTCCGTATGACATGGAAGCTTCATCCCGAATATCGATCAGGCGATAAGACTGCTCCGGCATGGATAAGAGCTCTTTATATTGTATATCCCACTCTTCCATCTTTTTCAAATGTATCCTTTCTATATTCCTACCATAGAAATAAGTTTAATAACCTTTTTTATTATACGGGTATTCTAAACAGTTGACAAGTAGCAGTTTTGTATAATCCTTTTCTGTATTATCAGAAGCTTAATACTGTTTCACTTATATCTGTGCTATAATATCAGTATAGTTGTGGATTTTTATTTTTCCACCGTACATTTAAAATATCATATATGAGAGGAGAATCAACATGACATTGAGAGAAAAATATGGAGAATGGGGAATTATTTTAGGCGCTACTGAAGGTGTCGGAAAAGCATTTTGTGAAAGGCTTGCCAAAGAAGGTATGAATGTCGTAATGGTCGGACGCCGTGAAGAAAAATTAAAAGAGCTCGGTGAGGAACTAAAAAACACTTATGAGATTGATTATAAAGTCGTAAAAGCAGACTTTTCGCTGCCAGATGCTACTGACAAAATTTTTGCTGCAACAGAAAATCTGGATATGGGATTTATGGCCTATGTAGCCTGCTTACACTCTTTTGGCAAAATCCAGGATACACCTTGGGAAAAGCATGAGGCAATGATCAACGTAAACGTTGTTACATTTATGAAATGCTTCTATCACTATATGAAAATCTTTGCTGCACAGGATCGCGGTGCTGTCATCAACGTATCTTCTATGACTGGAATTTCCAGTTCACCATGGAATGGCCAATATGGTGCAGGAAAGGCATTCATTTTAAAAATGACAGAGGCTGTTGCCTGTGAAACGGAAAAGACCAATGTTGATGTGGAAGTCATCACTTTGGGAACTACTCTGACACCAAGCCTTTTAAGCAACCTGCCTGGCGGACCACAGGGGGAAGCTGTTATGAAGACTGCTCAAACACCGGAAGAAGTTGTGGACGAAGCTTTTGAAAAATTAGGAAAAGAACTGTCTGTCATTTCCGGAGAGCGTAATAAAGCCAGCGTCCATGACTGGAAAGCGAATCATACAGAAGATGACTATATCCGCTATATGGGATCTTTCTATCAAGAATAATTATTGAAGTAATTAAATGAAAAATCAGAAAGCCATAAAAGTATTGTTTTTCAGTACTTTTATGGCTTTATCACGCATCTTTATACTAAAAAACCGTAAAGCCACATTTTATGTAACTTTACGGTTCTTTTCCAAAAGTCGGAGTGACGTGATTCGAACACGCGACCTCTACGTCCCGAACGTAGCGCTCTACCAAGCTGAGCCACACTCCGATATAAGATAAGAAATTCTTATCTTATAACCTACGGATAGAGGACTCGAACCTCTACTAACAGAGTCAGAGTCTGCTGTGCTGCCATTACACCAATCCGCATCACCTCATGTTTCGTCTCTGTCAGACGCAACATAGTTATTATATCCACATGTATAAAAAAAGTCAATACCTTTTTTATATTTTTTGTTTTTATTTAATAAAGGTGATTGAGTGTGAACAGTAACGAATAGGGCCGACCATCACGCCGGCCCATTCTTTAAGAATTTTTTACATGCCTTAATTGCTCATTGAGCATATTTAACATTTCAGGTGTAATTGCTGGTCCGATCATTTTCGCAAGCTCTACGAATGTCAACGAACGAATTGAATTCTGCACACTCTCAGTCAGTAACGCTTTACCACCTTCTCCAAACGAGATAAACAACCCATTCAGAATTTCATTGCCTTTCTCTGTATCCAGTATTGTCCCTATCTCATCATATACAGACAGAAAGCCCTGTGTTGCTTCAAGCTTCTTTTTTTCTCCATACTCATCCAGGAACCAGTTGACTCCGTCATTTTCGCCGGACTCCAGAATATACTCTGCCTCCAATCCATCTGTATGAGTAAAAGCGGCCTCGTCTTCGCAAACCTTCTCATCTCCGCAATAACCATAAATTGTAATTTGGTGATTTTGAGTTAATTTAATACCTTCAAACAGGAAACAATATGTCCCTTTTTGTTCTTGGATCCGTTTTCCATCCATCCAAAGTTCCGCCTTTTCGATTCCTGTGGCGTATACTTTTATTGTTGTAGTGTCTCCCGGTCTTTTTTGAAAACGCTTTGAACAGATGTGCACAAACGGTTTTTCTGTCCAATATGCTTTATAAAGATAAAATGCATCCTTTTTAATTTTCCGATCATATGTAACCAGACCTTTTGTATTACGCCCTTGTGTGCCACCTTCTTTTCTCTTATCTGCCGCAAAATCGAACATATTCCACACAAAGCTGCACCAGAGATACGGTCGTTCCTGTATTGCCTGAAGCATTTTTTCGTGATAATAAGACTGGTACTCTTCCGTATAATCCTGACGTTTCGGAGCATCCGAATGATATTGAACATTGGTATCTGCGCCATATTCCGAAATTCCCATGCACATATCAGAATTTTCTTTATGGAGAGAGTCCATCCACGCTCCGCAGTCCTCTACTTTTCCTGCATACCATCCCATATAAACATTATAGGCCGATAAATCTGTAATCTTGTTCTGTTCACTTTGGCTCTCCACAGTTGTCAGATTTGCAAGCACTGTTTTTCGGGACGGGTCCAGCTTGTGGCATAATTTCTGCAGAATCCTCTGATTTTCCACAAGTTCATCAGACTCTTCCCCCATCGTGATTTCATTACTGATCCCCCAAAAGCAAATACTTGGATGATTATAATTCTGCATAATCAATTCCCGCATCTGTCGTACAGTATCCTCTTTTGCTTCTTTCGTATTTATAAAACGAGAAATAAATGGAATTTCCGCCCAAACTACCATACCTAACCCTAAATTATTCACGGAACAGTATCTGAAGCGATAACTGTGCCATGAATCTAAAA